>Ga0196976_1000142_pt1 | contig 47451 bp, 46 predicted proteins | sample S3v_513CmetaG_FD_148644 | JGI IMG/M metagenome (GOLD analysis project Ga0196976, IMG submission 148644) | Soil microbial communities from Anza Borrego desert, Southern California, United States - S3+v_5-13C | ecosystem: Environmental > Terrestrial > Soil > Desert | place: USA: California... | reverse complement strand
CCAGGATTTGCGTCACATCAACACAAGTTCAGATTCCGAAGTCCTGTTGAACGTGTTGGCCCACGAAATCGAGCATACCGCTCATAACGCTGTGCTCGATACTGACGTAATTTTTGAGGCAGTAACTGGCGTGCACAAACGCTGTCGTGGTGCTTATGCCGTCGTGGCCATGGTTGCTAATTTCGGCTTGCTGGCTTTCCGTGATCCCCACGGCATCAGGCCCTTGGTCATCGGCAAAGCTGAAACCGAGAAGGGGCCTGAATACATTGTGGCATCCGAGAGTGTGGCGCTTGATGTATTAGGTTTCACGCTGCTCCGAGATGTGGCCCCTGGTGAGGCCATCTTTATCGATATGGATGGCAATTTCTATTCCCGTCAGTGCGCAGAAAACGCCACATTGACGCCCTGCATCTTCGAATATGTTTACCTTGCCCGCCCTGATTCAGTCATTGATGGTGTATCGGTTTACCAGACGCGCCTCCATATGGGTGTGAGTCTTGCCGAGAAGATCAGGCGAGAATGGAAACATCTCGATATTGACGTCGTCATCCCGATCCCGGATACCAGCCGTCCGAGTGCGTTGCAGCTGGCAAATGAGCTGAATCTGACTTATCGCGAAGGTTTCATCAAAAACCGCTACATCGGTCGTACGTTCATTATGCCGGGACAGGCGCTAAGGAAGCGTTCTGTCCACCAGAAGCTGAACCCGATCGGTATGGAGTTCAAGGGCAAGAACGTCTTGCTGGTGGATGATTCCATCGTGCGCGGCACGACTTCAAAACAAATCGTACAAATGGCACGCGACGCTGGCGCTACGAAAGTATATTTCGCTTCCGCTGCACCGCCCGTGAGATTCCCCAATGTGTATGGCATCGATATGCCGACACGCGACGAACTGCTGGCGACGGGACGTTCTGATGAGGAGATCTGCAAGGAGATCGGTGCAGACGCCTTGATATATCAGGATATTGATGCGCTGATTGAGGCGGTGCAGATAAGCAATCCCAGCCTGGATAAATTTGACTGCTCCTGCTTCGATGGCTGTTATGTGACAGGCGACATTGATGAAGCATATCTCGCTTCCATCGAAACAGCCCGAGGTGATAGCTATGCTCTTAGACGGCCCGCCAACTCAAGCACACAAATGGATCTCAACTTGGTTGCTGCCGATCACGAGGATGAAGAGGAGGAGGCTGCCTAGCTGGCTTGACTGCTAGGAGCTACGAGGTCTATCATTTAGACCTGCGCCGATTTGAGATAAAACTCAGCTTGCGGGCGCATTAGAAATCCAGCTAAAGCGAGTTAAATCAAACCCGTTTTAGCTTTGGCTAGACGGGTTTTTTTATTGCCTGACAGGCGGAAAAGGTGACTGAACATGACAGACCAATGGCATCCGGAAACAGCAAGCGTGCGTGCTGGCAATGGCCATACTGAATTCGGCGAGAATTCGGAAGCGATATTCCTGACCTCGAGCTTTGTGTTCGAGAATGCGGCCCAAGCTGCCGCACGTTTCAGCGGCAAGGAGCCGGGCAATATCTATTCCCGCTTCACGAATCCCACTGTGACGATGTTCCAGGAAAAACTCGCCGTGCTTGAGGGTGCAGAGTATTGCGTTGCCACTGCCAGCGGGATGTCAGCCATACTCGCTACGGTCATGGGGTTGTGCTCTGCGGGTGACCATGTTGTCGCTTCACGCAGTATCTTTGGCACTTCCGTACAACTGTTCAGCAATATCCTTGCGCGTTGGGGGCTACAGACAACGTTCGTCTCACTTACTGATCCCGATGCCTGGAAGGCGGCAGTGCAGCCCAACACCAAGCTGTTTTTTGTAGAAACGCCATCAAACCCATTGACTGAGATTTGTGACATTCAGCTTTTGGCTGATATTGCGCATCAACATGGCATCTTGCTGGTTGTAGATAATTGTTTTTGCACGCCTGCTCTGCAAAAGCCGTTGGAGCTTGGGGCGGATGTGATTGTGCATTCGGCTACCAAGTACATCGACGGACAGGGACGCTGCCTGGGTGGTGCGGTACTGGGAGAAAAGGCTTTGCTGGAACCAGTGTATAGCTTCCTTCGCACAGCAGGGCCAACCATGAGCGCCTTCAATGCTTGGGTATTCTTGAAAGGATTAGAAACGTTGTTTGTGCGCATGGAAGCACATGCCAGGAATGCTCTGGAGCTCGCGCAATGGCTGGAGAAGCAACCTGGCGTAGCTAGAGTTTACTATCCAGGCCTGCCTTCACATCCTCAGCATGCACTTGCCATGAAACAGCAGAAGAATGGTGGAGCCATTGTGTCCTTTGATGTCAAAGGTGGACAGGAAGCTGCCTGGCGGCTGATTGATGCGACACGCATGATTTCCATCACGGCTAACCTAGGTGACGCCAAGAGCACGATTACACATCCAGCCACCACAACACATAGCCGCGTCTCACCTGAAGCGAGAGCGGCTGCCGGTATCAACGATGGCTTAGTGCGTATTGCTGTGGGCCTGGAGCATATTGAAGATCTCAAACGGGATCTTGCTATGTTGGCCAAAGCATAGATCAGGATGAGCTATGGAAGTAGTCTGGTGGCAAGCTATCAAAGGAGAACCCCATGAAAACATCAGTCATTGTTGGTGCGCTACTTATCGTGCTTGGCGTGGCGGGCCTGATATACAAGAACTACAGCTATGAATCGGAAGAAACTATCGCTCAGATTGGCGATTTGAAGGCAACGGCTGAAACGGAGAAAAATGTACCTATCCCCGCTGCTCTGGGGATTGCAGCTATTATTGCTGGGGTACTGGTGATCGCCGTGGGTAGCCGCAAGTAGGCAATTTAAAACGGCTACAATAAAAAACGGGGCGCTTGCCCCGTTTTTTATTGCCTACAAAGCGCTGATTAAAGCTGCTCTGCGTTTTCTGCCAGATACTTTGCAACACCTTCTGGCGAAGCGTTCATGCCTGCCTTGCCTTTTCTCCAACCAGCTGGGCAGACTTCACCGTGTTCTTCAAAGAATTGCAGCGCGTCAACCATGCGTAGCATCTCGTCTATGTCCCGACCCAAAGGCAGATCATTGACGACTTGGTGACGTACGATCCCGTTATTATCGATCAGGAATGAACCGCGATAGGCGACGCCGCCTTCGGCTTCTACATCATATGCCTTGCAGATTTCGTGCTTGATATCAGCAACCAGGGGGTAGCCGACCTTGCCAATACCCCCCTTGTCGACTGGTGTGTTTTTCCATGCAAGATGGGTGAAGTGTGAGTCGATAGAAACGCCGACAACTTCAACGCCGCGCTTGCGAAATTCTTCCAGGCGGTGATCAAATGCGATCAGCTCGGAAGGGCATACAAAGGTGAAATCCAGCGGATAGAAGAATATTACTGCTGCCTTGCCTTTGATGTGTCGGGCAAAATTAAAGTCTTCCTTGATGGTGTTATCCCCCAGAACTGCAGCAGCAGTGAAATCAGGGGCAGGTTTTCCTACAAGAACAGCCATTTGAATTCTCCTTTATCAACGTTAGCGGTAAAAAGACAACAGCGTAAACCAATCAAGGCCGAAATTCTAACGGATTTTTGAAAAAGGAATCCACGTTGGTGCGCAGCTGGATAGTCCTACTGCTTGTGGGTCAGCCATGCTAAAGCCGCAATGAATTGTGCTTGGTCGTGTTAGAATTGCCGACTTTAAGCCCGTTCAAAGCCGATAGCATATGGATCAGTTCGCAAAAGAAACAATACCAATTAGTCTAGAAGACGAAATGCGCCGTTCCTACCTAGATTACGCCATGAGCGTAATCGTTGGCCGTGCGCTACCGGACGTTAGAGACGGTCTCAAGCCTGTGCATCGACGCGTATTGTTTGCGATGCATGAGCTTAATAACGACTGGAACAGGGCTTACAAGAAATCGGCGCGTATCGTGGGTGACGTTATCGGTAAATACCACCCGCACGGCGATACCGCGGTGTATGACACCATCGTACGTATGGCGCAGGATTTCTCGTTGCGCTATATGCTGGTTGATGGCCAGGGCAATTTCGGTTCGGTGGATGGCGACAATGCAGCTGCCATGCGTTACACCGAAATCCGTATGTCGCGGATTGCGCATGAGCTGCTCGCGGATATTGACAAGGAAACTGTTGATTTCGGTCCTAATTATGATGGCTCTGAACATGAACCGCTCATCCTGCCAGCCCGCATCCCCAACCTGCTGATCAATGGCTCGTCTGGTATTGCCGTGGGTATGGCGACCAATATCCCTCCGCATAATCTCAATGAAGTCATCGATGCCTGTTTGGCATTGCTGGAAAATACTGAGCTGAGCGTGGATGAGCTCATCGATATTATTCCCGCACCGGACTTCCCCACCGCCGGCATCATCTACGGTACCGTTGGTGTTAAAGAGGGCTACAGGACAGGTCGTGGCAGAGTTGTCATGCGTGGCCGTACCCATGTGGAAGATCTGGATAAGGCCGGCAACCGGCAGGCGCTCATTGTTGATGAGCTGCCGTACCAGGTGAACAAGAAGACCTTCGTCGAGAAAATCGCCGAGCTCGTCAATGAAAAGAAGATCGAGGGCATTTCCGATCTGCGCGATGAATCGGATAAATCCGGTATGCGCGTGGTCATCGAGCTCAAGCGTGGTGAAGTGCCAGAGGTGATCCTCAATAATCTGTACAAGCAAACCCAGCTGCAAGAAACCTTCGGGATGAACATGGTTGCGCTGCTCGATGGCCAGCCTCGTTTGCTGAACCTCAAGCAGATGTTGGAAGCCTTCCTGCGTCATCGTCGTGAAGTCATTACCCGCAGAACGGTATTCGAATTGCGCAAGGCGCGTGAGCGTGGCCATGTGCTCGAAGGCCTGGCGGTTGCGCTGGCCAATGTGGATGAAATGATTGCGTTAATCAAGGCGGCACCTACGCCACCCGAAGCGAAACGCGAATTGATGGCGCGTACCTGGACTTCGCCAGTCGTGGAAGAAATGCTCAAACGTATTGCTTCTGATGCTTCACGTCCTGACGGCTTGTTGCCGGAGTACGGCCTGTCAGCACAAGGTTACAGATTATCGGACGTGCAGGCGCAGGAAATCCTGCAAATGCGCTTGCAGCGTTTGACCGGCCTCGAGCAGGACAAGATCGTCAATGAATACAAGGAGGTGATGGATATCATCACGGACTTACTGGACATCTTGTCCAAGCCAGGCCGCGTCACCAGTATCATCGTTGAGGAGTTGTCCGCTATTCGGCAGCAATTCGGCGACAAGCGCCGCAGTGAGATTGTGCATAATGCGCAGGACCTGTCGCTGGAAGATCTCATCACGCCACAGGATGTGGTCGTGACGTTATCGCATACCGGCTACATCAAATCCCAGCCACTGGACGAATATCGCGCACAGCGGCGTGGTGGCCGAGGTAAACAAGCAGCAGCGACGAAGGAAGACGACTTCATCGACAAGATGTTTGTCGCCAACACTCATGATTACATTCTGTGCTTCTCAAGTCGTGGGCGGGTCTACTGGCTTAAGGTCTATGAGGTTCCTCAGGGCAGCCGCATAAGCCGTGGCAAGCCCATCGTCAACCTGTTCCCGCTGGAGGAAGGCGAGAAGATCAACGCCATCCTGCCGGTCAAGGAGTTCGACGAGAATCATTTTGTGTTCATGGCCACCTCACAAGGTACCGTCAAGAAGACAGCCCTGGTGGAATTCTCCAACCCCCGTAAGTCCGGCATCATCGCGATTAACCTGGACGACAACGACTATCTCATCGGTGCTGAAATCACCAATGGCAGCTGCGATGTAGTGCTGGTATCGAATGCTGGCAAAGCGGTGTGGTTCGACGAAGAGGATGTGCGTCCGATGGGGCGCAATACGCGAGGCGTGCGGGGTATGAAGCTGCAAGCAAAGCAGCGCGTCATCTCCCTGCTGATTGCTGCCAATGACAAACAGACCGTGTTGGTAGCCACCGAGAATGGTTATGGAAAACGTACGGTGCTTTCCGATTTCCGTCATTCCGGTCGTGGCACCCAAGGGGTCAAAGCCATTGCCATCAGCGAGCGTAATGGCACAGTTGTGGCTGCTCGCCTGGTCAACGACGATGATGAAATCATGTTGATTACCACTGGTGGAGTGCTGATCCGCACTAGGGTCAAGGAAATCCGCGAGCTGGGCCGCGCAACTCAGGGCGTCACCTTGATCAATCTGGGTCAGGGAGAAAAACTCTCCGGTCTGGAAAAAGTCATCGAGACCGATGACGACTAACTGTGGTCGAGCTTGAGTTGAGTCAAATATACAATTTTGCCGCTGGACCCTCGGTATTGCCCAAAGGGGTGTTATCACAGGCGAGGGATGAGCTGCACAATTGGCGAGGCTCGGGCATGTCGGTGATGGAAATGAGCCACCGGGGTAAGGAATTTACCGGTATCGCTACCGAGACCGAAGCAGATTTGCGCAGCCTCATGGCCATCCCACAAAATTACAAGATACTGTTCCTGCAGGGCGGCGCGCATAGCCAATTCGCCATGGTGCCCATGAATCTGCTACGCGGCAAAAAATCGGCTGACTACCTCGATACAGGCCTCTGGTCGAAAAAAGCCATTGCTGAAGGCGCCCGCTACTGCAGTGTGAATGTGGTCGCATCATCCGAGGCCGGCAATTACACATATGCCCCGACTCAATCGGATTGGAAGCTGAATCCGGACGCCGCTTATGTACATTACACGTCCAATGAAACCATAGGTGGTGTCGAGATATTCTGGACGCCGGATACGGGGGATGTTCCGCTCGTGGCAGACATGTCATCGCACATCCTGTCTCGGCCCATCGATGTCAGCAGATTTGGTCTGATCTATGCAGGAGCCCAAAAGAACATAGGTCCTGCGGGCCTGACCATCGTCATCGTGCGTGATGATCTTATCGGCGAAACCATTCCCGGTACACCTACCATGTTCGACTACAAGGTACATGCCGATAATGATTCCATGTACAACACGCCGCCTACTTATGCCATGTATATGGCAGGCCTCGTTTTCAAGTGGCTGAAGGCGAAAGGCGGCCTAGCCGAGATGGAGAAAATCAACATCCAAAAGGCAAGTTTGCTCTATGACTATCTGGATAGTACGGATTTCTATTATTCGCCCATCGCAGTAGAAAATCGGTCCCGCATGAATGTGCCGTTTCGAATCAATGATGCTTCACTGGAAAATGAATTTCTCGAAAAGGCCAATCAGCGCGGCCTGTTGCAGCTCAAGGGGCATAAGCTGGTAGGCGGCATGCGTGCATCCATTTATAACGCAATGCCAATCGAGGGGGTTGCGGCACTAGTGGATTTCATGAAAGACTTCGAGAAGGCTCATGGGTAGAAAATAAACAGGGGCGCCGACATAACATGAGTGAATTTCTCAAGCAGCACCGCGACAAGATCGATGCCATTGATGAGCAGTTGCTTAGTCTTGTCAATGAACGTGCCCGGCTTGCCCGTGAAATAGGCAGTCTCAAGAATGGCGGACCTATCTATCGCCCAGAGCGTGAGGCCCAAGTGCTGCGTCGCTTGCTGGATCACAATCAGGGTCCACTCTCCGGCGAGGCAGTGACAGCAATTTTCCGTCAGGTCATGGCGCATTGCCGCGCGCTCGAAAAACAGCTCTCAGTCGCATTCCTCGGTCCCTTGGGTACTTTCAGCGAAGAGGCTGCCACCAAGCAGTTCGGGGAGTTATCGGCACCGGTTCAATGCAGCTCCATTGATGAAGTATTCCGTGTCGTCGAAGCAGGCAAAGTGGACTATGGCGTGGTCCCGGTCGAGAATTCGACGGAAGGCGCTATTGGCCGGACGCTGGACCTGCTGGTGGGGAGCCGTGTCAAGATCTGCGGCGAAGTGGAGCTTCCTGTTCACCATAATCTGCTCAGCAAGCAAGAAAATATCAGCCGTATCAAAAAACTGTATTCGCACACGCAATCGCTTTCCCAGTGCCATGAGTGGCTGAACCAGAACTTAGCAGGCGTGGAGCGCCATGCGGTAGTGAGTAATGCAGAGGCGGCACGATTGGCAGCCAGCGATGACGAGGCTGGGGCTCTAGCCAGCATGCGTGCAGCCACATTATCCGGTTTGAATGTCCTGGCAGAGAGCGTAGAAGATGACCCCAAGAACACCACGCGTTTTCTCATCCTTGCTACGCACGATGTAGCCCCCTCTGGCCGCGATAAGACTTCACTGGCGATGGCAACCAAGAATATCCCAGGCGCCATGTCTAATCTGCTCGAGCCTCTCGCGCGTCACGAGGTCAGCATGACCAAACTAGAATCCAGGCCCTCCAAAACGGGGATTTGGGAATATGTCTTCTTTGTGGATATCGAAGGCCATCATGAAGATGCCTCTGTGGCGAGCGCCCTTAATGAGCTGGAACAGCGAGCCTCTTTTCTCAAGATCCTGGGGTCATATCCCATGGCTGTGATATGAGGTAAAGGCTGGCAGAAAAATAGGGAGTGAGAGATTGCCCATCAGTTGGGAACTGTTGCGCACAGCGACTTTGAATAAATACACGCTTAGATTCACAAGCGAGCGCCTGGAAGCCTCTTACCGGCAATACACTCTTCCCAGCTTGCGGCGGCAGGCCAGAATCGCACTTCTGGTAGGCGCTATCATGTACGGCCTCTACGGGTTTCTCGACGGTCTTTTTGTACCCCAAGGGGCCGTGCTAAAAATCTGGTACATCCGCACCATGGTGATCATGCTTGCGTTTGCCGTCTTCAGTTTGACCTTTTACCGAAAGTTCTCCAGGACAAACCAGTTGCTGCTTTCCATAGCGGGACTATTTGGTGGCCTCGGTTTACTCGCCAAGATGTGGCTGCTGCCAGAGGCAGCGATCGGCTATTACTATGCCGGGCTGATCCTCACGGCGATCTGGTGCTATTCCCTGGCAGGTTTGCAATTTGCCAATGCCGTCATTGTAAATTCCCTACTGTTCGCCGGCTTCAATGTGATGTTCATATGGCTTAAGCCATTGCCGCTGCTTGCCCTGATTAGTTATGACTTTTTTATCATTTCTGCGAACTTCATCGGCGCCTTTACCAATTACATGACGGGGAAGCAGCACCGCCTGCTGTTCTTGCGTGAGAAAGAGCTCGATCTAGAACGCAGGCAAGAGCAGGAACGTGCTTTGCATGACAGATTGACGGGTTTGCCCAATCGCGAGTTGCTGATGGATCGGATTGAGCAGGCCCTCAATTATGCCACCAGAAATCATCAGCTATGTGCAGGCTATTTTCTCGATCTCGACAAGTTCAAGCCTATTAACGATACCTATGGTCATGGCATTGGGGATCAGGTGCTTCAGGAAATATCAACCAGGCTTAAAAGAGTGGTACGGGAAGCTGATACGCTGGCAAGGCTGGGCGGCGACGAATTTTTTGTGCTTGCCCGGGATATTCCAACCAAGGAAGCAGCGGAGGCATTAGGTTTAAAGCTTCAGCAGCAGCTGGAAGCGCCATTGAGGCTGAAAACCATATCCTTGCCAGAAAATGTATCAGTAAGCGTCGGCATCTGCCTTTTCCCATATAAGGGTGCGACGGCTACTGATATCATTCGTCGTGCTGACCAGGCGATGTACCGCGTAAAACGTATGCGGAACAATGGCCCGCCCACCCAGGCATTCGATTGAGGCTGGAGTTGGTGTAGAATGCAGCATGATTTTAGCGGCGAAAGCCGCATTTTTATTTAATCTTGGGGGAAACAGTGAATAGCCCGCGGGACCTCGCACCTTCTTATATAAGTTCGATTGCGCCTTACCAGCCGGGTAAGCCGATTTCCGAGCTCGCGCGCGAGATGGGACTGGAAGAGGGCAATATCGTCAAGCTGGCTTCGAATGAAAACCCCCTGGGCATCAGTCCCAAAGCGCACCAAGCCATCGAGTCGGCCTTTGAGGATGTTAGCCGTTACCCCGATGGTAATAGCTTCGCATTGCGAGATGCTGTATGCAGGAAATTCGGCCTGTCACCACAGCAGCTGGTATTCGGAAACGGTTCAAACGACATTCTTGAATTGGCAGCGAGGGCATTTCTTATCGCCGGTTCCGAAGCTATTTATTCCCAGCACGCCTTTGCAGTATATGCCCTGGTAACCCAAGCCGTTGGCGCGGAAGGCGTGGTTACGCCGGCAAAAGATTTTGGGCATGATCTGCAAGCCATGCTCAGTGCGGTCACGCCTCGGACGCGCATGGTTTTTATTGCCAATCCGAATAATCCAACGGGCACGCTACTGGATAAGAATGAGCTCAAGGATTTCCTGCGAAAAGTACCGTCAAACGTTCTGGTCGTCCTCGACGAAGCTTATGATGAATACCTGCCCGAGGCGTACAAGTCGGAAAGCGTGCAATGGTTGACTGAATTCGATAACCTCATCATTTCACGTACCTTTTCCAAGGCATACGGACTGGCAGGGCTGCGTATCGGTTATGGGATGGGGAACGCAGCTATTGCCGACATCATGAATCGCGTACGGCAGCCATTCAACGTTAACAGTGTTGCTCAGGCAGCTGCCGTGGCCTCACTCCAGGATGAGGCATTTGTCGCTCGCAGCTATGCTTTGAATCAAGCTGGTATGAAGCAAATCACTGAGGCTTTCCAACGTCTTGGGCTGACATTCATTCCTTCTTACGGCAATTTTGTAAGCTTTCGAGTGAACAACGCAGGTGATGTATATCAACGCCTGTTAAAGAAAGGTGTGATTGTCAGGCCGATTGCCAATTACGGAATGCCTGACTACCTTCGCGTGAGCATAGGCCTGTTTGATGAAAATGCACGATTCCTGCAAGTGCTGGAACAAATCTTGAACAGTAATGACTGAATACGAAAAATTAGCGACGGACGACGTCCGTATCCTCGAAATCAAGGAACTGATTCTGCCGTCAGAGCTATTGGCGCGCCTCAAAGAAAGCGCAGCGACCACGCAGAACATCCTGGAAACGCGCGCAGCCATTCATAACATCCTGCATGATAAGGACAACCGCCTGCTGGTCATCATTGGGCCATGTTCCATTCATGATACGGATGCCGGCCTTGAGTATGCCCGACGTCTGCTTGAGGTGCGCAAGAAACTCTCGTCGGATTTGCTCATCGTGATGCGTGTCTATTTTGAAAAGCCCCGTACAACTGTAGGCTGGAAAGGACTCATCAACGATCCACATCTCGATGGGAGCTACGACATCAATGTCGGTCTCGAGAAGGCCCGCAAGTTCCTGCTGGATGTGAATGAATTAGGGCTGCCGGCGGGGATGGAGTTTCTCGATACCATCACCCCGCAATACACGGCCGACCTTGTGAGCTGGGGTGCCATCGGGGCGCGCACTACGGAATCGCAAATTCACCGTGAATTGGCTTCTGGTTTATCCTGCCCGGTAGGCTTCAAGAACGGAACGGATGGCAGCGTGCGCGTCGCTGTTGATGCCATCAAGACGGCTTCATCGCCACATCACTTTTTGTCAGTGACTAAAGAGGGGACTTCTGCAATTATCTCGACCACAGGTAACGATGATTGCCACGTTATTCTGCGCGGCGGTAAATCACCCAATTATGATGCTGGGAGTGTAGATGTAGCTTGCAGAACACTTGCGGCAGAAGGCTTGGCCCCGCGCGTGATGATTGACTGCAGCCATGGCAATAGCAGCAAGCAATTTCTCCGGCAGAAAGAAGTGGCGGCGGATATCGCTGAGCAGGTTGCCAGTGGGGATTCACGCATTATCGGCGTGATGATTGAGTCACATCTCAAGGAAGGGCGCCAGGAGCACATCCAGGGCACGCCACTTGAATACGGCAAATCCATTACTGATGCCTGCCTGGGGTGGGAAGACAGCCTAAGCCTGCTGGAAATGCTGGCCTCAGGCGTGCGTTCGCGCAGGCAAGCTCTTGGCGGCAAGGCGGTCAACAGCTGAGCTTGCTGTGGCTAATGATTATACTTAGCCTAGTTTGGTTATTTCCCTCTGTTGTGAATGAAACAACATGCGCAGAATGCATCACGTCGCGTGGCATTTTTAAATGACGTCGACATTAACCAAACTACCAAACAACTTTAGGAGAATGACTATGTGGACCAAGCCAGAAGTTACCGAAATGCGTTTCGGTTTTGAAGTTACCATGTACGTTTGCAACCGCTAAGGTGCAATCAACCGGGCTGTTTAACAGCCCGGTGTACTTGGTTGATCGTAGGGTGACTTACAGGGATTTCCCGGTTTGCACCCTATAATTTTTTGAGTTAAAGGTTTTTGATGCATATACATGTTTTAGGCGCGGCCGCAGGTGGCGGGTTCCCTCAATGGAATTGTAATTGCCAGAATTGCGATGGTCTTCGCAAGGGCACAATCAAGGCGACCAAGCGTACGCAATCCTCCATCTGTGTGAGTGGGGATGGGGTGAATTGGGTGCTTTTCAATGCTTCACCCGATGTGCTGCAGCAAATTCAGGAGTTCCGCCCCTTGCAGCCCGGGCGTGCCATCCGAGATAGCGGTATCGTCGGCATAGTGCTCATTGACGCCCAAATTGACCATACCACGGGATTGCTGATGTTGCGCGAAGGGCAGGTCCGACGCGAAATCTACTGTACGGACATGGTGTATCAGGACCTGACGACGGGCAACCCGCTACTCAAAATTCTCGATCACTATTGTGGGGTCAACCATCATGGGATTCCCATAGATGGCAAGACTTCATTCGAAATTCCTGGTGCTGCCAATCTCCGTTTCACAGCGGTTGCTCTGAAGAGTGCAGCGCCTCCCTATTCTCCGCACCGCAATAATCCGCATCCAGGTGACACCATTGGTGTCTTGATCGAAGATACAGCCAGTGGCAAGAAAGTCTGGTACTCGCCAGGCCTGGGCGAGATAGAACCGCATTTGCCGCAATACATGTCTCAGGCTGATTGCATCATGGTGGACGGCACGTTCTGGACCAATACCGAAATGATCGACATGGGTCTTATGACCAAGAAGGCGCGTGATATAGGCCACCTTCCACAATCCGGCCCTGGCGGCATGATTGAGGAGCTTGCAGCGTTTCCCAAGGCTCGCAAGGTTTTGATCCATATCAATAACACTAACCCAATTTTGCGTGAAGATTCCGGCGAGAGAGCCGAATTGAGCCGCCACGGCATCGAGGTGGCTTATGATGGTATGGATATTCTTCTGTAGGAGCGAATGATGAATGCACCCGACATAAATGCACCGTGGACCCGCGAAGAGTTCGAGGCCAAGCTGCGCGAAAAGGGGAAGGGATACCATATCTACCATCCTTTCCACGTCATGATGTATGAAGGCAAGCTCACGCGTGAGCAATTGCAATGCTGGGTGGCAAACCGTTTTTATTATCAGATCGGCATCCCGCAAAAGGACGCAGCCATCCTGTCCAATTGCCCGGATAAGGAAATCCGCAGAGGCTGGATCCAGCGCATCATTGACCATGATGGTGATGATCAGCATGAAGGTGGTATTGAGGCGTGGATCAAGCTGGGGGAAGCTGTAGGATTGACTCGCGAAGACGTCACCTCGCTTAAATTTGTAAGCCCAGGCGTACGATTCGCCGTGGATGCCTATATTAATTTTGCAAAGCAACGTTCCTGGCAAGAATCCGTATGCTCCTCTTTGACCGAACTGTTCGCACCTCACATTCATCAGCAGCGCATCAGCTCCTGGCCCAGCATGTATCCATGGGTGAAGGAAGAAGGGCTGATCTATTTCAAGAAACGATTGACTGAGGCGCGGCGTGATGTAGAGCAGGGTTTGGCCGTCACACTCGATTACTTCAGTCAGTCGCGTGAAATGCAGGAAAAAGCGCTCGATATCCTGCAATTCAAACTCGACGTACTGTGGGTCATTGCCGATTCCATCATGCTTGCCTGTACCGATATCAAGGTTGAAAACAATGTCCAATACCTCCGCCAACCCCGTTAACCACAAAGTAGCACCTGCCGATGTTTACGGCATTGCGCGACATCACCGCTTCCAGTGGGAAGAAGCACAGCAATGCCATGTACTGTTATTCCCCGAAGGCATGATCAAGCTCAATGGTAGTGCGGGGGAGGTGCTAAAACGTGTGGATGGGAATAAAACGGTCGATCAGGTTGTCCAAGAGTTAGAAACGGCGTTTCCAGGCGTTCCCGACTTGCGGGAAGACGTGTTGTCCATGCTGGATCTTGCATTAGAGAAGGCATGGATCGAGAAACGCAACTAAAAGTAAGTAGAGGAGTAACAATGACACAGACCATAGGAAATAACGGCGTTGCCGCTTCCAAGACCAACACCCAGCCACTGTGGCTGCTGGCGGAGGTCACCTATCGCTGTCCGCTGCATTGTGCTTTCTGCTACAACCCGACGGACTATGACAAGTACACCCAGAATGAGCTGACTACCGAGCAGTGGCTCAAGGTGCTGCGTGATGCGCGCAAGCTCGGCGCTTTGCAGCTGGGTATTTCGGGCGGCGAACCATTGTTACGGGACGATATCGAGGAGATTGTGCGCGAAGCGCATAAGCTCGGCTATTACAGCAATCTCATCACTTCCGGCGTGGGGCTAACCGAGAAGCGCATCAGCGAATTCAAGGAAGGTGGCCTGGACCATATACAATTGTCCATGCATGACATCACGGAAGAAATTAACAACTTCATCACCAATACCAAGACCTTCGAGCTGAAGAAGAAAGTGGCGGCCATGATCAAGAACCATGGTTATCCCATGGTGCTCAATGTGGTGATCCACCGCTACAACATCGGCCATATCAAGGAAATCCTGGAAATGGCTGAAGCCTTGGGCGCCGATTATGTCGAACTCGCCAATACCCAGTATTACGGCTGGTCACTGATCAATCGCAGTCAGTTGATGCCAACCAAGGAACAGATCGATCACGCGGAAGCGGTGACCAACGAGTTCCGCAAAAAGGTGGGCAACAAGATGAAGATTTATTTTGTTGTTCCTGATTACTTCTCAGACCGCCCGAAGAAGTGCATGAACGGCTGGGGTGAGGTGTTCATGATCGTTACTGCAGAGGGCACGGTATTGCCTTGCCACTCCGCTCGCGTGCTCCCTGGCCTTACATTCCCTGATGTGCGTGAGCATGGCCTTGAGTGGGCTTGGTACGAGTCGCCGGCATTCAACAAATATCGCGGTGATAGCTGGATGAAGGAACCTTGCCGTAGTTGCCCTGAAAAGGAGAAAGACCTAGGTGGCTGCCGTTGCCAGACATTCCTGCTCACAGGTGATGCTGAAGGAGCGGACCCCGTGTGTGCGCTTTCTCCTAATCATCATGTCATCGAAAAAGCGATCCTGGATGCACAGGATCCTCGAGGTCAGGCACAACCCATTGTGTTCAGAACGGATAAGAACTCGAAGAAACTGATCGAAGGCGAATTCAAGGAGCGGGTCGAAGAACTTCATGCGCTGCCCTGATGAGGCAGAGCTCAAGCGATCGGCTATAATCAAGGCACACCATGTGTGCCTTTCTTTTTAATTGACTATTAAAACCAAAAGCTCTGCCAACGTATTGGCCATTGTCCTCGCCAGCCTGGCAGCACTCGCGCCTTTTGCCATTGATACCTATCTGCCCGCGTTTCCTGCGCTTGAGCAGGCCCTTGGTACCAATACCCATGCCATCCAGCAAAGCCTGACGTTCTATTTGTTGCCGTACGCCATTATGACGTTGTGGCATGGCGCGATCTCAGATTCCATTGGCAGACTGGCAGCCATTCGCTGGGGATTGGGTATCTTCATCCTAGCCTCCGTCGGCTGCGCTTTTGCACCCAATATTGAGACATTGTGGTTCTTCCGGGTCGTGCAGGGCTTGTCGGCCGGGGCTGGCAATGTAGTGGCACGGGCCATGGTCCGTGATCTATTCGAAGGCGCGCAGGCTCAGCGTGTGATGGCGACTGTGCAGATGCTGTTCGGTATCGCCCCTGCCGTAGCACCTATCATCGGCGGCTTGCTACTGGGTATCCACTGGCAGGCTATTTTTGTTTTCCTGGCATTATATGCGGGCATTTCTCTGTGGGCCGCAATGGCACATTTGCCGGAAACCATGCCGCCAGCCAAGCGGGTCCCGCTATCAATGAGGCGTGTACTCAGTGATTACCGCCTGGTTTTCAGCGACAAGGAGTTCAATTTTGCGGTCTTCGCACTGGGCGCTAACTTTGCTGCCTTCTTCGTTTATGTGCTGGCAAGCCCGGTTTTTCTCGTTAATCACTTAGGGCTAACCGAACATCAGTTTGGATGGATGTTCATTCCAACGGTGTGCGGCATGGTACTGGGGTCTTATCTTGCGAAAAAAGCAGCGGGGCGTGTTGCCCGGTGGAAAGTCATACGTATCGCTTACGCCTGGATGACGACCATTGCCCTGCTTAACCTGACCATCTGTTTCACTGTACCTTCGGACCCGATCTATAACATCTTGCCTGTAGCCTTATTTAATATTGGCATGGCATTGGCGATGCCCATACTTTCGCTAGCAGCTCTGGACCGATTCCCTAAGATTCGGGGCACTGCCGCATCGGGGCAGGTTTTCATTCAGATGATGCTGTCCACGGTTTCTGCAGGCATTATTGTGCCCCTGGCATGGTACGCGCCTTCAGGATTGGCACTAGCCATGGTAGGCTATTTACTACTGGGCTGGTTGGCCGTAATCAGAAGTGCATTATGGCGGGATAAAACTCAGGTGCAATGATAGGCATAATAAAAAAAGGAGGTGAGAGCCTCCTTTTTTTATCGAATCAGGTGGTGGTTTATTCAACGAGCATGCCGCGCTTGTCCTTGACCTGACTATACTCCTCGGCTTCCGGTAGTGGCTCTTTCTTGGAAGTGATGGTAGGCCATATCTGTGCCAACCGCGCATTCAGTTCAATGAATTCCTGCTGGTCCGCAGGTACGTCATCTTCAGCGAAAATCGCTTCAACTGGGCACTCCGCGACGCACAAAGTACAGTCAATGCATTCATCCGGATTGATGGCAAGAAAGTTCGGGCCTTCTACAAAGCAGTCTACCGGGCAAACATCCACGCAATCGGTATATTTGCACTGGATGCAGCTTTCAGTCACAACATAGGTCATTTCGGGGGTCCTCTAGTGCTCGCTCTTTAGGATGATGCCAGAGCGTATTTTAATGAATATAGTTATTGGTTAAAAGCCTGGATCATGCCTGCCCCAACCGTGTTGTTGGTAGCCTCGTCGATGACAATGAAGGCACCAGTTGCCCTGTTGATCGCATAGGGGTCAATCATCAGTGGCTGGGCCAGCCTGAAGGTGATCCTTGCAATATCATTCATTGCCAGCGTGGGCGTGGGCAGATTATCCAGCGTATTCACATCCACCTTATAGGCGATTTCTCCAACCTTGGCCTTGGATTCGCGCGTGGTGTGGCGAATGATATAGGATCGTGCTGGCGACAGCGGGGTCTCGGAAAGCCAGCAGACCATGGCTTCAATGTGTTTCACAGTGGCCGGCTCCTGCCCCGATTTCACAATCATGTCGCCCCGCGAAATATCAATCTCGTCTTCCAGCAGCAGCGTTACCGATTGCTCCGTGATGGCTTTCTGTAAAGGCAGGGCACCTAGCAGGATGCTTTTGACGCGCGAAGTGAGCCCTGATGGCAACACGGTCACCTGATCACCGACATTGATTTCTCCAGACTCGATGCGACCCATAAAACCGCGGAAGTCGTGCAGCTCAGGATTATCAGACGCGTGCGGACGGCATACGTACTGAACGGGGAAACGGAATTGTTCAGTCTGCTCGGAATGCGCAGGGGGCACTTCTTCTAAAATCTGCATGAGGGTGGGGCCCTGGTACCAGTCCATGGCTTCACCGCGTTCAACGATCATGTCGCCATTAAGCGCTGACATCGGGATAAAACGAATATCACGTCCAGCACGCTGCAGGCCAATCTGCTCCGCAAAGGCGAGGTAATCGGCGTGGATCTTGTCGTATATCGCCTTGTCGTAATTCACCAGGTCCATCTTGTTGATCGCCACGACAATGTGCGGGATACCGACCAGATGCGCTAAGTAGGAATGGCGGCGCGTCTGGGTTAATACACCCTTGCGCGCATCAATCAGGATGATGGCCAGGTTGGCAGTGGAGGCCGCCGTAACCATATTGCGCGTGTACTGCTCGTGACCGGGCGCATCGGCAATAATATATTTGCGGGTGCCGGTAGAGAAATAGCGATAAGCCACGTCAATTGTGATGCCTTGTTCGCGCTCGGCCTGCAAGCCGTCTGTGAGCAGGGATAGATCCACTGCTTCAAGGCCGCGTTTCTTGGAGGTGCGCTCCATCTGCGTCAAGGTATCGGCAAGAATGGTTTTGCTGTCGAACAGCAGACGTCCGATGAGCGTGCTCTTGCCGTCATCTACGCTACCGCAGGTCATGAACCGCAGCAGGCTGCCAGTGTAGGCGGGCAGGTTTTCTATTTTAGACATCTTAGAAGTAACCTTCTTTTTTACGTTGTTCCATTGAGGCATCCGAAGTCTGGTCATCCAGACGTGTAGCCCCACGCTCGGTAATGGTGGTGCTGGCGGTTTCGATCACGATCTTGGTCACGGTATCGGCATTACTTTCTACAGGTGCCGTGCAGGTGATATCGCCAACAGTACGGAAACGCACCTGCATGTTCACGATTTTTTCACCAGGCTTGGGCAGGTTGATGACTTCACCGTTGGCCAAGGGTACGTTGACTGGAACGATGGCCCCATGACGTATGGCTACATCGCGCTGATGTGCAAAATAGATGCTGGGCAATTGCAGCCCTTCGCGCTCGATGTATTGCCACACATCCATTTCCGTCCAGTTGGAGATGGGGAAAGCGCGAATGTTTTCGCCTTTGTGAGTGCGCGCATTGTAGAGATTCCATAGCTCAGGGCGTTGGTTCTTTGGGTCCCACTGACCAAATTCGTCGCGGAAACTCATGATGCGCTCCTTGGCACGCGCTTTTTCCTCGTCGCGGCGTGCGCCGCCAATACAGCAGTCAAAGCCGAATTCTTCGATGGCTTCGAGCAAGGTAACTGACTGATGTTTGTTGCGTGGCTCATCTGGGGACTTGAGCACCACGCTCCCGCGCTTCATGGAATCTTCCACAGAACGCACGATCAAGCGCTCTCCGAGTTCTGCAGCGCGGTGGTCGCGGAAATTCACGACTTCCTGGTAGTTATGCCCAGTATCGATATGCATCAGCGGGAAGGGGAAGCGACCTGGCCGGAACGCTTTTTCGGCCAGCCGCAACAGGCACAGGGAATCCTTGCCGCCAGAAAACAGCAGCACGGGGTTCGAGCATTGGCCCGCCACTTCGCGCAGGATATGAATAGCCTCGGCTTCAAGCCAGTCGAGGTGGGATAAAGTTTGTTTGGTTAATGTCGTCATATATCTCTCGGGAATCCAACTGGAGCATTGCTCATGCGGATTCTGGCTCTTGCTCAACAATTTGTCCGTGCGGTAGCAGTTAGAAGCCTTAGCCCGGTGTTTTCTTTACATGCAGACCGCATTCCTTGTTCGCTGGATCTTCCCACCACCAGCGGCCGGCCCGGACATCTTCACCCATGGCGATAGCTCGGGTGCAGGGTGCGCAGCCGATACTGGGGTAAAACTCGTCATGCAGCTTGTTGTAGGGCACTTCGTGCATGCGGATATAAGCCCAGACTTCCTGCTCGGTCCAGTCACTCAGCGGGTTGTATTTGTCCAAACCGTTCGTTTCATCAAACTCTCGGAAAGGTAATGCTGTCCGGGTTGTAGACTGTTGTTCCCGCATGCCGGTGACCCACGCCTTCTTACCTTTGAGAGCTCGCTGTAGCGGCTCTACCTTGCGCATGTGGCAGCACGCTTTGCGCAAATCGACTGATTCATAAAAAGCATTGATGCCGTTATTGCGCACGTAGGCTTCCACTGCCTCGCTCTGTGGGAAGAAAATCTTGAGCTTGGTACCGTAGGTCTGCTCGACATTGGCGATCAGATCGTAGGTTTCAACTGGCAAGCGGCCAGTATCCAGCGAGAAGATTTCAATAGGCAATCGCTCGCGCAGGATGATGTCAGTCAGTACCATGTCTTCCGCACCCATGCTGCTTGCAAAGGTGACTTGTCCTTCGCGACCGAATTCGGTAATTGCATCTTGCAGCATCCTCACCACAGCGGCACGTTTGATTTCGACAGCAGCACGCAAGGCTGACGTCAATTCAGGCTTGGTGGCCGGGTTGCCAGTAACGGGCCGCAGCATGGTGACTTCACCGATCATCTAACTTCACCCACGGTTAACACGGCGCCACACGGGCAATTTTTCATCCACTGCGCCTTGATAAGGCACAGAGAAGTCCTTGAGGCTGGCGAGCGCATCTTCTGCAGACCGGTCGGCACGAACCAGGAAGCTGTCAAAGCCGCAGCGTTTGTAGAAAAACAGCTGGTCGCGCAGAACATCACCGAATACGCGTAACTCATTGGTATATCCGTAGCGTGTGCGTAGCAGGACAGCCATTGAATAGGGGCGCCCATCGCCATGGCGCTCATGGTAGATGCCAATGATCGGGAATTGGTTGAGGTTGACTTCTGCATCAGTCAGGGTTTCAACCGTCTCATGCGGGGCCAGCCATACGCCGACTTCGTCCTTAGCTGCACGATCAGCAAGCTCGGCTTTGCGTGCAATCCATACGGTAACTGGCACAATGACTTTGCCAGTTGGCGGGATTTGCGTACCCGCAATCTGTTCTGGCGTTGCGCTGGATTCACCGGTCAGCTTGAACAACACAACCTTGCCGGCCTGCTTGCGCACTGCTTCTTCCACCACGGGAAGATTCACCACAGTCCACTCGTCAGGAACAATTGCACCATTGCGGATGAGATTAGACATGCGCAACTTCCTTTTCTTCAGCCTTGCCATAAACATGGGCCTTGAAAGGTGCCACGCCTATGCGCCGTACAGTATCAATGAAGCGCTCTTCTGGGGTGCGCTCGCGGAGATAAACCTCAATCAGGCGTTGAACAACACCCGGCATTTCCTCGGCCGCGAAAGAGGGGCCAAGTACTGTACCCAGGGTCGTTTCGTTGCCTTGGTTACCGCCGATGCTCACTTGATACCATTCGGAGCCGTCCTTATCGACACCAAGGATGCCAATGTGACCGACGTGATGATGGCCACAGGCATTCATGCAGCCCGAGATATTCAGATCGATCTCGCCAATATCATGCAAGTAGTCGAGGTTATCAAACTGCATCTGGATGGCTTCCGCGATGGGGATGCTCTTGGCATTGGCCAAAGAGCAGAAGTCGCCACCGGGGCAGCAGATGATGTCTGTCAGCAGGCCGATATTCGGGGTAGCCAAGCCATGCGCGCGTGCGATTTGCCAAACTGCAAATAGGTCGCTCAGTTTGACGTCGGCCAAGATCAGGTTCTGCTCATGCGAAACGCGCAGTTCACCGAAGCTGTACTGATCAGCCAGATCAGCCACGACATGCATTTGTTCAGATGTGACATCGCCTGGTGCTCCGCCATGGGGCTTAAGCGACAGCGTGATCGCGCGATAACCCGGGATTTTATGTGGGTGCACGCAACGCTTGACCCAGGCAGCGAAGGCCGGGTTGCTGGCGACAGCGCTGTCGAAGGAAGCATTATGCGCAGGCAGGGTTTCATATGGCATAGGGTCGAAATGTTTGGCTACGCGCGCCAACTCGGATTCGGTAATGGTGTTGGGACTGTCTTTCAGATGCAGCCATTCTGCTTCCACCTGGCGACGGAATTCATCAATACCCAATGCCTTGACCAGTATCTTGATGCGCGCCTTGAAGATGTTGTCGCGGCGGCCATACAGGTTGTAGACGCGAATGATGGCTTCGCAATAGGTCAGGATGTGCTGCCATTCCAAATGTTCGCGAATGACCTGGCCAAGAATAGGGGTACGACCCAATCCACCGCCTACCCAGACACGGATGGCAACCTTGTCTTCCTTATCCTTGTAGAACTCCAGCCCAATGTCGTGTACCTGCACGACAGCTCGGTCATTCTTGGTGCCGGAGATACCGATCTTGAACTTGCGGGGCAGGAAGGTGAACTCGGGATGGAACGTGCTCCATTGGCGGATGATCTCTGCGATAGGGCGTGGGTCGACGATTTCATCGGGTGCCACTCCGGCAAAATGATCGGTCGTGATGTTACGCACATCGTTGCCTGACGTTTGGATGCAATGCATCTGCACGGTAGCCAACTCGGCTAGCATGTCAGGTGTGTCTTCCAGCTTGGGCCAGTTAAGCTGCAGGTTTTGCCGTGTGCTGAAGTGCCCATAGCCGCGGTCATAGCGCTGTGCAATATCGCCTAATTTACGCAGCTGGCGGGAAGAGAGTAGACCATAGGGGACTGCAATGCGAAACATGGGGGCATGCCGCTGAATGTAGAGGCCATTGCGCAGCCGCAGGGGACGGAATTCGTCCTCGGTCAACTCACCTGCCAGGTAACGGCGAACCTGGTCGCGATATTGGGCAACGCGTTCGTCGATGTTGGTCTGGTCTATTTCGTCGTATTTATACATGAATCAATCTTTTTAATTTAAAACAAACTTCAAGCCGATCACCATCAGTATGGAAGCCAGAATCGGGCGCAAAACCTTTTCAGGTATCTTCGCACTTATATGACTGCCTATCCAAATGCCAGGCACTGAGCCCACGAGCAGGCTTCCCAGCAATACAAAATCCACATGGCCTAATGACAGATGCCCCATCCCGGCCACAGCTGTCAAAGGGATGGCATGTGCCAAATCCGTTCCTACGACCTTGAGCGTCGTCATCTTGGGGTACAGGAACAAAATCGCTATTGTACCTAATGCGCCGGCACCTACCGAAGACAATGTCACCAAGGCGCCCAGCACCACGCCTGTAAAGATGGTGGCCGGTACCTGCATGGTGGTGAAACGGCCGGTGCTAACGACCCCATTCTCAACAGGCCGCTCGATATTACGGGTCACGTAGCTTCTAATCAGTAGTGCGGCCGCCGTCAGGATCAAAGCGATACCTAGCGAATAAGTAATAAGTCCGGAGGTCTCCTGACCGATGGACATGAGATGTTTGATAACGAAGATGGTGATTAGTGCGGCAGGTAAACTGCCTATGGCAAGGAGTCCCACGACTTTCCAATCCACAGACCCATGCTTGCCATGGTGCACCCACACGCCTGCCGTTTTGGTAATGGCAGCAAACAGTAAGTCTGTTCCCACGGCAATCGCTGGCTTGAACCCGAACAGGAATACCAGCAACGGCGTCATGAGCGATCCTCCGCCAACGCCAGTAATACCTACCAACAGCCCAACGGCAAAACCAGAGAAAATGTAGCCTATGTCCATGAAATATAGAACTTTAGAAGCAGGGCTGCCATTATATCAGTGCCCAATTCAAAGTTTAGAATATGTTATTCTATGGTTATGTGTTTTGGTTATATGAGAGTTAGATGAAGCTACATCAGCTACGCTATGTCCACGAAGTTGCTCGTCAGCAACTCAATATTTCCAAAGCCGCGGAAGCTCTTCATACTTCTCAGCCCGGGATCAGCAAGCAGATTCAGCTGCTCGAAGATGAGCTGGGGCTGCAGATCTTCCGCCGTAATGGTAAACGCCTGGTTGGCATTACGGAACCGGGACGCATTATACTCGACATGGCAGAGCGGGTAATGCTGGATATGCAAAATATCAAGCGTGTAGGCGACGATTTTACCCGTACTGAAAGTGGAACGTTGACTGTCGCAACTACACATACGCAAGCGCGCTATCGCTTACCTGCTGCCGTAAAAGCATTCATAGAGCAGTATCCCGAAGTCAGGTTGAATATTCACCAGGGCAATCCAACGCAGGTGGCTGAACAGGTTGTCAGGGGTGAGGCCGATATCGGCATTGCAACCGAGACGATCAGCAATTATGCGGAGATCGTCTGCCTGCCTTGCTATCAGTGGAACCGCTGCGTCGTCACACCGCATGGGCACCCCTTACTATCCGACCCGCCGCTGACGCTGAAGAAGCTTTCAAGTTACCCGTTGATTACCTATGATTTCGCGTTTACGGGTGGTTCATTGGTGAGCCGTGTATTCGAGAAGGAAGGCGTGCATCCCAATGTTGTGCTGACGGCTATTGATGCAGACGTCATCAAGACGTATGTCACCCTGGGTTTGGGAATCGGTCTTCTTGCCAACATGGCATATGACAAGGACAGGGATACCAATCTGGCCGTGATGGATGCCAGCCACCTATTCCCACCCAGCACAACCTATGTGGGAATCCGGCAGGACGCTTATCTGCGGGGCTATATGTATGGATTTATCCAGCTGTTGGCGCCGCACTTTGACCGCAAAGCCATCAACGAAGCCATCAAGGCGGCAAACAAGGAAAGCTGAACCAGTGCGACCGTATCTTCATTTGTGGCTCGTGCTAGCTTTCATATTGGTTGGTTGCGCCACGCATCAAGTGACTTTTGACAAGAAAGAAACTTCAATTTACGAAGTGGCCGTAGTGCCAGGCGTAACCTATGAAGATGTATTGCTCAGCCTGAAGTCGCTCTCGGAAGGCATGAATATGGTCAATCCAGCACATTTCCCGATTGGCGAACACCTCAAGGAGCGAGGGCAGGCGCCAGAAGGGGTTTTGGAAGTGCATGCCTATTGCAACTTGAGCTTGGGCGCAGACATCATGCTGGATCATCCAGAGTTTGTGGTATTTGCTCCATGCCGTATCGCCCTTTACCAGAGAAAAGGGCAGCTTTACCTGGGACTAGCCCGGCCCACCCACGATCTTAGAAATATCAAGAACCCCACTTCACGTGCGCAAAAGGCTGCTCAAGCGCTTGAGGATGCATTGATCGAAGTCGTGAACAAGGCAAGCCGCGGTGAGTTTTAGATTTTGCCTACGTAAGAAACGACACCAGAGGATATAGATATGACCCAGCCCATGTTAATTGCGAAATCCGGCGAACTCGAGCTCAACCTTTTGCCACGTATGGCCAATCGACATGGTCTTATTGCGGGTGCTACCGGCACCGGCAAAACCGTAACGCTGCAGACGTTGGCGGAACACTTTTCGCGCCTTGGCGTACCGGTGTTCATGGCGGATGTCAAAGGTGATCTCTCCGGTATGGGGCTCCGAGGCGGGGGTAATGCCAAGGTGGAGGCTAGAGTGACGCAGCTCACCCTCCAAGGCTTCAGCTATGCGGCATCACCTGTCACGTTCTGGGATGTGTTCGGCACCAAGGGGCATCCCGTCCGCACGACGATCAGTGAGCTCGGGCCTCTCTTGTTGTCGCGCATGCTCAATCTCAACGAGGTGCAGGCAGGGGTGCTTACGGCAGTTTTCAAAATTGCAGATGACCAGGGCATGTTGCTGCTTGATCTCAAGGATCTGCGCGCCATGCTACAGCATGCAAGTGAACACGCTGCAGACTACATGGGTGCATACGGCAATATCTCCGCAGCGAGTGTGGGTGCAGTGCAAAGATCGCTATTGCAGCTCGAGCATGAAGGGGCAGAGAAGCTATTCGGCGAACCTGCGCTCAACCTTGATGACTTCATGCAGACGGACGCTCAGGGCCGGGGGATAATCAATATCCTGGCTGCTGACACCCTCTACAATTCACCGCGAGTTTATGCGACCTTGCTGCTGTGGCTGTTGTCCGAACTGTTTGAACGGCTGCCTGAAGCCGGCGATCTGGATAAGCCCAAGCTCGTATTTTTCTTCGATGAAGCGCATTTGCTGTTCAACGATGCACCAGACGCATTACTCGACAAAATCGAGCAGGTGGTACGGCTGATCCGTTCCAAGGGCGTAGGCGTTTATTTTGTCAGCCAGAACCCGCTGGATATTCCCGATGTCGTGCTCGGGCAGCTTGGTAATCGTGTGCAACATGCCTTGCGGGCGTTCACCCCACGAGACCAGAAAGCCGTCAGAGCAGCAGCCGAGACTTTCCGGGCCAATCCCGGCGTTGATGTCGAAACTGTCATCACTGAGCTGGGTGTAGGGGAAGCGCTGGTATCTTTCCTCGATGAACAGGGCAGGCCGACACCTGTGGAACGCGCTTTCGTTTGCCCACCACAAAGTCGAATCGGACCGGCGACTGATGCTGAGCGCAGCCAAATGATCAATGGCTCGTTGTTGTTCGGCCATTATGAAAAATCCCTTGACCGCGAATCGGCCTATGAGATTCTCAAGGGGCGTGCCGAGCAAGCGCCTGAGCAGCCTGAGAGCGAGCAGGGTTTCGATTGGGGTGATTTGTTCGGAGGTGGAAGTAAGCAGGGCTCACCGAAACAAGCGGGCCGTCCTCGTGACACCATGCTGGAGACTGTAGCAAAGAGTGCTGCCCGCACCATCGGTTCAGAGTTGGGACGGCAAGTATTGCGAGGTGTGTTGGGTTCAATACTCGGCGGTAAACGTCGCCGCTGATTCGAAGTTTCGTACGACTAGCGGCGCATATCTTCAGGGCGGATAAAACGGCTGCCGAAGGGCCGTTCCTTATGGCGGTCATAAGGCGGAGACGTATACCCGGAGCGCCGCCCGGATTGAACGTCATGTTTTCTCCCATGAGGGAAACGATGTGGATGCCGAGCGTATGGACTCCCGTAGTATGGGAAAAACCCTGCAGCAGGCGTCTCGGTCACGACTTCAAGGGGTTCAGAAAGCCCGCATGATACATACATGAGGCTGCGTTTGATCTGCAGTACCTCCGCGTCAGGGAAGGGCCTGCCCGCTTCATAGTCGAGCTGGGATTTAGCCTGTTGGCATTCTGCAGAAGTTGCAGGATCCGTTGTTTCAATCTTGGAAACTTGAGGGGTTTTTTTCTTTGCTTCTGCAATCCACTCCCAGTGCTCGCGGGTCGTTGCCAGTGTTTCCGCCCGCTTTAAATCATCCAGGGCGATAGCAGACTTTACTGCAGCATCCAATTGCTGGATAACGGGGGGTTTACGGGCAAGATTAGGTGTACTTTCTGGGACTGGTTCGCCCGATATCCCCGTTAAGGTTTCAGTGTACCCTGAGGTGCAAGGGCTGTCTGAATAAACGACTCCGCCTTCCGCGCTGGTGCATTTGTATACTTGCGCCTGGGCGGGGAGAGCGACGAGCAGCATGGCGAGAAAAGGCATGAAAGATGGCATGCTAGACTTTCGAGTACTGGTAACAGCATTGACCATGTTTTTTTATGAGAATTCAAATGGTTGAGAATTAGTTTGCAGACAATTTTGCAGCCCGGCGGCGCCGAGCAGACCATCAACAAATCCCGGTTTATTGCGACAGCGGAACATGCGGATGATGAACGATCCACTGTGATGTGCATAACGCGACTTGCCCATCAATATCGCGATGCCAGCCACATTGCTTTTGCTTTTCGCCTGAAGACGCCGCAGGGCATTATTCAGCGATTCAACGATGCAGGCGAGCCTTCTGGCACGGCCGGTAAGCCTATCCTGCAATACCTGGAAGGCCGAGATATCATCAACATCTGTGTGGCCGTCGTACGTTACTACGGAGGCATCAATTTAGGTACCGGTGGGTTGGCAAGAGCCTATGGCGGTACCGCTAAACAAGCCATTGAATCTGCAAACCTTATCCCCTACGTCGAAATGGCGCGGCTGCAGTTACGCCTGGGCTATGCCGATTTTGATTTGTTCAGCCGCGAGCTTGCCCGCATAAATGGCCAGATCCTGGATAAGCAATTTGCAGAACATATCGATGTGCTCATCCATGTGCCTGCTCATGAGGCTGAAGCGCTGAGGGAACGCTTTGGAAAATAAGGCGCATTCACTGTGGCTTTTCTCACAGACACAATCTCAGCCTTAGCTTAATTTACTGCCAACTGATCACCCTGAAGGAGACACATATGGATATTAATCTCACGCTTGCACCTATCGTGTCACTCATCGCGGGCATCCTGATCCTGTTAGTGCCGAGGCTATTGAACTACATTGTGGCTCTTTACCTGATCGTGATTGGCCTGATCGGTCTTTTCGGCGGTAATTTGTAAAAGCTTGAAGTAATAGCAAAAAAAGCCGGCAGTTGCCGGCTTTTTACTTGTATCGCTTGGTTATTGCTGTTGTTGCTGCTGAGCCGGTGGTGCCGGTTCCGCCACAAAAATTTCCACCCGTCTGTTTTGCGCCCGATTGGCAGGTGTATCGTTGGCGGCGATAGGTTCGTGAGAGCCACGGCCTGCTACTGTAAACCGGCTTGTATCAACGCCGCTTCGCACGAGGTAATCACGTGTGCTGGTGGCGCGGCGCAGAGATAAGGGATCGTTAATCGCATCGCTACCCGAGCTGTCGGTATGACCGACAATGGTGACTTTCGTTGCGGGGTTATTCGCCAGACTCGCAGCAAACTTATCCAGGATGGGTCGAAAGTTGGACTTGATATCAGCACTGTTGGTATCGAAGGAGATGTCACTCGGGATATCCAGCTTCAAGCGGTTGTCAGCTGTTTGCGAGACTTCCACTCCGGTTCCGGCTGTAGCGGCTTCCATTTGTTTCTTCTGCTCCTGCATGCGCTTGGACCAGACGTTGCCGGCAAGTGCACCAACACCAGCACCAACAGCCGCACCAATCGCAGCACCTTTGCCTTTGCCCGCTACGCCGCCGAGCACTGCTCCGCCAGCTGCACCGATGCCAGCGCCTTTAGCTGTATCTTTCTGCGTTTCGGTCATGTTAGCGCAGCCAGATAATGTCATGGCTGCGATAGAGGTTGCGATAATGAAATTACGCATTCTTGTCTCCTTAAGATGGTGATGCTTGATTCAGCAGGGTAATTGAATTTGCCTAAGTTGAATGCCGGGCGGAGAACATTACTGTAGGATGAGGATTTCTCCCTTGCCATCATTAGCAATATCCCCCGCGTAACGTCTAACGCGGTTTTGCTCCAGCTCTGTAAAGCAGGTGGGTAATCCCACGAAGGACTGAAACATCAGGTTGAGGAAAGGCAATGTATGCAGCCCACAGTCTACGAAGGTGGTATGCAAGGCAGGCATTTCCTTTAGCAACAATGTGCCGCGGCGCATAGCATACCCTGTATATTGACCCACGCTGCCAAGTATTCCGATTGTCCCTGCAATCATGCGCGTCCCGCAGTAATCCCCAGAGCTGCCCTCGATCAGCAACAAACCGCGCCGCATCTGATCACCAATCCGGTCGCCTGCATTGCCTGAGACGATGACGGTACCACCTTTCATGCCTTGGCGGTCCCCGGCAATGGCTCCGCCCAAAAAGTCCCCGGCATTGCCCTGGATATGCATAAAGCCGCCACTCAAACTGCCGGCGGCAAACGCTTCAACATCGCCCTGAATGATCAGTTCGCCGCCACGCATTTCATAACCTGCATAATCACCTGCATGTCCTTGCACAGTGATACGTCCGTTGCGCAATTGGCTGCCGATGTGATCCAGCTTGGCTGTGTGGCCAGCTGAGTTGTGGATGACGATTTCGTTGGCATCCTCGCCGCTGATGTGAAAGACTTCCCCCATAGCCAGCTTGCGGTTACCGCATTGCAGTTCAATGCGCTCAATATCGGCTAATTGCTTGCCTGCCAGATTGTCCGGCGTGAGTGGCGAAAGGTCTAAACGCTGCCTGGGTGCGATCTTCAGGTTAAAAGTCAATGCGCTCATGCGGTTGGACCCAATATTTTATGCAGATGAAAGTGATGTTGGCCCAGCTTGCCGCCATAGTTGCCAGCTGATATACGACGAATACCTCCTGCTGCGCCAATATCGCATGCCGCATGAATGCCGGCATGCATGGCTTTGCTGATGTCTTCTGCCGTCAAGCCGTCAATGACAATTTCCATGACGGATTCAATTTCTGGCGACAGCTGTGTTTTGACCAAGCCTTTTAATGTAGGGCAAAAAGCATCGTTAGTTGAAGCAATCATGGATTTGTACTTGGAGCCAACCTTGGAGCCGGAGCGGACGACACCACCGGGAAAAGGCATGATGATGTTAGGGAGCTGGCGCATGGCTTCAATTGCAGCTTCACAGGCAGCCAATGCTTGTGGCTGGGATTCTGCCAGTACGAGGAAATTGCCGCCGCCGATGGCACGCACCATACCTGTGGTTTCTTCAGAGAGAAACTCGCCGTCCATGACAGGCACCCGCCAGTAGCGCTTGCCGCCAAAACGTTTCGATATCTGATAACCATCGCCAAAAAACCGCAGATTTTTGCCAAGGCCAATACGGGTCACCGTTTCCGGATCGCCTTCTATACCGGAAAAGGCAGCTGCGGTAGGGCAGGTCAACACACATTGCCCCATGCGGGTTTCCAACTGTTTCATGAGCACGGCGCTGCCCATGGCAAACATCAGTACACTGACTCCCGGACGCTGATCAGGCGTTTCATCCGGCTTAAGTTCACGCTCGATGCCGGCCTCAACCCCGCAGGCAATCACAGAAGTCGCAAAGCCGGCCATGGCATTGGCGGCGTGATAGGCCCACTTGAGGTTCTGTGCAGTAATGATGACGCGTGTGCCCCGCATGTTGAAGGCTTCGGCGAAGGTGTCGTCGATTTGAACGCCATTCAGAATCATGGCAAAACCTCGTTAAATCTGCTGCGTAATTCATCTGCTGCGTCGGGCGCTCGCTCAATGCATCCCCTATCACATCTAATATGTCTCGCATTTTGCTGTGCGGCGTCTTGCACCTGAATTGCTCGCAACGGTTTTCCTTCGGTTTGCAGTGGGGGAATAAAAATTTTTAGCATCAGGCCGTCTTCTCCCTGCGTCCCTTGCATTCCTGCACAACCACACGTCCCTGGCCGCCATCAGAGATTTCATCTGCGCTGACCTTGAAATGCTCCATGTTCATGGTGTGGTAGGTGTCGAAATACTTTTTGAGGTCTTTCTCGATGCCGCGATCAAACTCAGGTTTAACTGTGTGGGTGCTGCCCCAGGTCACTTTGACGATCTTGCCGTTCCTGACCACAAGCTCGCCATCCTTGAATACATAGTCAGGGGTAGAGAACATCTTCTCGCGGTCGGTGTTTTCCGTATAAACCGTGATATCCGCTGCAGCACCTATGCCTAAATGGCCGCGGTCGTGCAAGCCCAGTAGTTTGGCAGCACCGGCGCGTGTCATGATAGCGATCTCGTACAGGCTGTATTCGCGGGTTATGGAATTCAACGTACTCATCGCCTGGGCATCCAGATTCAGCCGACCAAAGGCGTCATCGCGGAAGCTCTTATCCATCAGCAAGCGAATCAGATGCGGATAGCTGGTGAATGGCGCGCCATTTGGGTGGTCTGTGGTCAGGAACATGCGCCAGGGGTCTTCCGACAGCAGGAAGATTTCCAGGCCAATGGCCCATTGCAGCGCATTGACGAAATTCTGGTCCTTGTACTTAAAAGGCACGACGCCACATCCTGCATCGCACTCGATATCCATGACCACTGCTTTACGAGGGTGACTGTGACCGGCATTGCGATGCTGGGACATATTATCGCCAGAGCAGGTAACAGTCTGGCCGAACATAATCTGGCCGACATCAGCAGAGATGTTCTTGTGCTTGTTCAGTGCTTCGGCGATCGCCGCCGCACCTGAGGAGAATTTACGGTCGCCCTCGGTTCCGTAGCTATGGAACTGGATATGGGTCAAATGCAAGGGATAGCCTTCAGCCGCGCCCATGGTCTTGAGTGTGGTCTCCACATTACCCGGCACGCCAAGGTTATTGCCGTGCACATGCAGCGGTTTCGGAATGCCGAGCTCGTAAACAGCGCGGGAAAGCACCTTCAGGATATCGCGCGGTGTAACGTGGTAATAAGGGTTGTTTTCGTCGAGATCGAGAAAACGCTGATTGAACTTGAAGGCGCTGATGCCGCCAGGATTGACTACTTTGATGCCGATGGCCTGTGTGGCATGCAGGGTCCAGGCGACGTAATCATTGATCGCGTTCTGGTCCTTCTTTGCCGTCAGCATGCGCAGCAGGAAATCATCACTACCCAGCATGGCGTATCCGCCTTTGTCGATGATGGGTGTGTCTGCCATTTCCAGATGTGTCTGTCGCGCATTGACCGGCAGCATGGCGGGTTCGAACCCGGCGGTATAGCCCATCTCCGCATAGCGATAACCCGTGGTCAAAGTGGAGGGCACGGCATGGCCGCAACCCGCACGGCAGAATTCACTATGCGCTTCAGGATCCGATCTGTGGTCCTCAGGCAGCATCATGCGTGCAATGTTGACCTTGCCGCCACCAATATGAGTATGCATGTCGATGGCGCCTGCCATTACAACTTTGCCGCTCAAATCGTATTCCAGGCTGATGGGCTCGTCATCACTCGGCCGCTCCACGATGCGGCCGTTCCGGATATAGATATCCATGACCTTGCCATCAATACTGTGGGCTGGGTCGTAAACCGTACCGCCGCTGAGTTTGATCAGCATCTCATTTTTCCAATTCTGCTCTAATGCCGTCGAGCACTTGCTTCAGGGTGGGCAATGACGATTCACGCAGTTTCCTGAGGGGCAGGGCAACAACTGAATCGCTGCGGAACATGATGCCCGTATGGTCCACGCCAGGTATGCCCACTGGAATAAACACTTTCGGTACGTTTACGAGCTGCATCTCTGGATGGCCAATCACAATGGTAGGCGCGGTAGTTTGAGGAGGCATACGCTTGGAGTCCAAAGTGCTGATCCAAACCAGGACATCTGCCTCACCTGTATTTAACTGATGATCGACGCTGAAGCGATAAGGGTCATATTCGGGATAGCCACGCTTGTAGCTGTTGCGTATGGGGAAACCGCTAATCCAGCTGCTAACCTGGTTAGCCGTGATGTCGCCTTCGCTGCCGCCAAGGGGAAGCCCAGAGCAGCGAGTCGTGTGATTCAGGTGCCCAATAAGCTCTGCTAGCTGATGAACTGTCAGTTCTGCATGTGGGAAGTCCAGATCAGCCGCAGCCCATGCGATGACACTGTATTTCGCGCTGGCAAGCCTGGTGGCGAGATGCTGCAGGTCAGCAAGAGGAATACCGGCAACCATATCTGATGGCAGCTGCTTGCTCTTGACTAGTGCAAGCAACGCACCGATCACCTCGGGTAGCTTCTGGATTGCACAGGGGATGAAGGTAGGCTTGATGCCTTTGGGCGAGGTCCCAGCTGCTGTATCAATGTCTGGCCCTCCAATATAGAGGATATCGCGGGAAGCTGGATCCTGGTCGAACATGCTCTCGCGATTCCATATGATGCGCTCAAAAAAACGCGGGAAGCGACCTGTGATGTCGCCCCCAATGATGAGCACGAGGTCCGCGCGGTTTCGCACTTCGGTCAAGGTGCAGGTGTGCCAGCCAGAATTCTGAACTGCAAACACATTGCGGATGACGGCTGGGGAATTCATGTGATCAAGCGTGGCACCTGTCGCCTCCGCCAACTCGAGCGTGGCACGCATGCCATGCACGTCAGTTGCTAGTCCGCCAATCAAGGGCTGCTGGGCATGTCTAAGGATCTCTGCCGCCTTGCGAATAGCAGATGCTAATTCAGCCGGTTGGCCTTCGATGCGTGGAAACACCTCATCTAGTGCTGAAGCCTGTTCGAAAAAGGCGATGCTCTTGGGGCAGTCGGTATTCCTGACTGTCAATTTGTTGTCATTGCGGGCAATGACAACATCGTCACACAGCAATCCGCAGCCGGGGCAGGTGACTGTTGGGATAAGCGCTATTTCAGGAACATCCGCCTGCAAGGGTGGGTGAACAGGATTCACCATCTGAAAACCTTTTCCTCAAGAAATAAAATGACCATTACTGATGAGATCAAAGTTTTTAGATGCAGCAGACAGAGTCTGCAGCTGGTGCATGCTGGAATGGGGTACAAGCAAGCGGCAACTAAAACTTAAGGCGATTATGCAAGCGAAAGAAATGGAGCGTCAACGGTTGTAACCTGATTATTGAGGTGCTGTGTGGGCAAACCGTTAGCATCTAGCCCTACACTGTAGACTACAATAACAGCATCATGATGTAGCAAGCTTTGCCGTAATTTATGAATGATCTCTTCTCCCTTCCGCAATCAGCAATAACGACAGGCGTCAGCGTCTCCGCTCCAGCCAGGCTTCATATGGGTTTTTTCGACCTCAATGGCGAACTCGGCAGACGCTACGGCAGCATTGGCGTGTGCCTGGACCAGCCGTTGGTCGAGTTACAAGCATGGCGCTTGGATCATGGTTTCACTGCCGAAGGGCCTGGAGCTGCACGTGCTCTCAATATTGCAAACGCTTTGGCCAAAGCACTCAATCTCCGGCAAGGCATGCACATGCAGATATTGCAAACCATTCCAGAGCATGCAGGCTTGGGCGCTGGTACCCAGATGTCGCTGGCGGTAGGGCTGGCAATGAGCAGTCTATACAGCCTTAACCTGACAGCACGGGATGTCGCAACGCTCACGCAACGCGGCAGCAGGTCCGGCATCGGCATAGGGACTTTCACTCAGGGCGGTGTCATTATCGATGGCGGCCGTGGCAGCAACACTGACGTGCCGCCCGTCATTGCTCGTGCCGATTTTCCAGATGACTGGCGCATCATTCTGATCCAGGACAATTCCCATACAGGCGTGCATGGTGAGCTCGAAGCTGAAGCATTCAGGACTTTGCCGAAATTCCCAGCTGCCCTTGCCGCCAATCTATGCCGGCTTGTGCTCATGCAGGCGTTGCCGGCCCTGGCTGAACGCCACCTGCCTGCTTTTGGCGCGGCCATTCGTGAGTTGCAGGCATGTACCGGAGATCATTTTGCGCCAGTGCAAGGTGGCCGATATGCCAGCCCTAAAGTAGGCTCGGTAATGCAGTGGCTGGATAGCCAGCATGCGAGTTGTTTCGGCCAGAGCTCATGGGGGCCGACTGGCTTTACCATTGTAGAGAACGAAGTGCAAGCCAGAGAACAACTGATGATGTTGCAGACAACATTTCCGGAGCTGACGTTCTTGTTATGCAAGGGCCGCAACACGGGCGGGATTTTGTGCGATATTAACAACAGAAAAAATAAAAAATCGTAAGGTATTTATGGAAAAAGTTTCAATCCTGCATCTCATCACCGCGGCCAAGAATGCCAGTCCGTTCGACGTCAACATGGCTTTCGATGCGGGCTTCGACAAGATCATTCCTTATACGCAGCTCGAGCTGAAGGAAGTCGGGCCGCTGGTGCAGGATGCAATTTTTTCGCGCAGTCCCAGCGGTATCAAGCGGGAGAGCATGTTCATCGGCGGTCGCGATATTGATGTGGCCATGGATATGCTGGAAGCAGCAAGAAAAGCCATGGTTCCTCCATTTGCCATCTCCGTGTTTGCAGACCCTTCGGGAGCGTTTACGACAGCGGCAGCCATGCTGGCCAAGGTTGAGCGGCAACTCGTGAAACGTTTTGGCAGGGACTTGGGGCAAGCGCTTAACAGCCAAAAAATCGCCATCCTCGGTGCTACAGGGCCTGTTGCCGGCTGCGCTGCGGTCATTGCTGCCAAAAACGGGGCGGCTGTGCAATTGGTTGCCCATCGCTCACTATCAGACGTGCAGGCCAAAGCTGCCAGCTACAACTCCCGCTATGGCGTCAGCATTGGCTGCGTGGATGGCACAACGGAAGAACGCAAACAGCAAATCTTGCAGGAAGTGGATGTTGTGCTTTGTGCAGCTGCTGCAGGCGTGCAGGTCGTGTCATTAGGGCAGATGGCAGGATCGCTCACGCTTAAAGTGGTGGCGGACGTCAATGCTGTGCCTCCGACCGGTGCCGAAGGTGTAGAAGTGACCGCAGATGGTACCGTTATACAAGACACAGTTGCCTATGGCATTGGTGCGCTGTCCATCGGCAGGGTTAAGTATGAAACTCAGCATGCCTTGCTGAAGCGGATGCTGACATCTGATGGGCCCGTGTATCTGGATTTTATGGCTGCGTTTGCAGTTGCGCGCGAGATTGCTGACAAACCGTAATTATCAAAAGCAGAGCCTTATTAAAACCATCATTATTGCCGCCGTCTCTGCACGGCCTTTCGCAAAAGCTGCAGCCGCAGCCGGATATAACGTTATTGCGCTGGATGCATTTGCCGATGCGGATACTTTAGAAGCCTCTTCTCGTGCATTACGCGTGGGCTATGCGGATGGACGATTCCAGGAACGGGAACTTGTCGAAACCCTGCAGGCGCTAGACCTCAGCGACGTGGTAGGTCTTGTCTATGGCAGCGGCTTTGAAACAACGCCTGAACTGCTAGATACTGTCAATGAATACGTGCCGGTGATCGGCAACACCTCACAGGTCCTGCGTAACCTCAAGCGGCCCCGTCAGTTCTTCATGCTGCTGGATGTTTTGAAAATCCCGCATCCCGAAGTGAGCTTTAAGCCGTTGGAGCGCGCCACTGGTTGGCTCTATAAGCAAGGGGGCGGCTCGGGTGGAACCCACATTCGGAAGGCATTACCGTTGTCCAGTATTTCCCCCGCGCGAGGTCATTATTTCCAACGGGAGGTCAAGGGTACTTCGGTTTCATTGTTGTTTGCCGCAAACGGCAAGCAGGCGAGGGCTATCGGTTTCAATGAACAATGGCTATCCCCGACGCTCACCATGCCGTACCGTTATGGGGGGGCGGTCAGTCATGCCGTTTTGCCGCGGACAGTCGAACAGCAGTTGATGCAGATTGCTCAACAGATTACGAATGCCGTCGGGCTGCGCGGTCTCAATAGCCTAGATGCAGTCATTGAGGATGAGCAAGTGTATGTGCTGGAAGTGAATCCGCGCCTGTCGGCAACTTTTGATCTCTATCAAAACCATGTATCACACACTTCAGGCGCAGACCTGTTCACCTTGCATTTGCAGACCTGCCAAGGCCATGACGCCAGCTGGCCCCACCTCGCTCATGTTGCCAAAGCTCATCACGTGGCATATGCCCCGTATCCGCTGCATTTGCCAGTAGATATGACATGGCCAGCATGGGTGGCAGACATCCCAGCGGGTGAGAGCTACATTGCAGCCAACCAGCCTGTTTGTACTATCCTGGCTGAGGCCGATACCGCAGAAGACGCGCGCAAGCTTGCCCTGGCGCGCGATGTAGCTCTGCGCGATATAATCCAGCCATATTGAAGAACGGGTTGAGCATGAGCGGCAGCAGATTCCATTACGACGTAAACCAATGGCCAAGCGTCAATACGCTGGCGGAGCCATTGGTGAATTCACTCATCAATAATGCGGCGAGTTTACGACTCGGGGTAGAGCGGCTCCCCAATGGCTGCAGGATAGTGGATGCTGGAATACATTATCCAGGAGGGCTTGAAGCGGGCTGTCGAATTGCAGAGATTTGCATGGGCGGACTTGGCAGCGTAAGCCTGCATACTGCCCATACCTTTCACCACTGGCCGGCCACCATTTCGGTGCATTCCGCCAATCCTGTACTGGCTTGTTTGGGTAGCCAATATGCGGGCTGGAGTTTATCGCATGAAAAGTATTTTTCTCTTGGTTCCGGACCTGGCCGTGCATTGGCGGGCCGTGAGACATTGTTTGATGAGCTGGGGTACAAGGATCGAGCACCAACGGCTTGTCTGGTGCTGGAAACGGACGAGGTGCCGCCAGTTGAGGTCCTCGATAAGATTGCCCGCGACACTGGCGTAGCCACGCGAAATCTCACCCTTATTCTGACGCCGACCAGGAGCCTGGCTGGCACTGTACAGATTGTGGCTCGCGTACTGGAGGTCGCCCTGCACAAGATTCATGCCTTGCATTTTCCCCTGCAACAGGTGCTCGACGGTATGGCCAGCGCCCCTCTGCCGCCGCCTTCGTCTGACTTTCTGACCGCCATGGGCCGGACTAACGATGCCATCTTGTTCGGCGGCCATGCCCATCTTTATGTCCTGGGGGATGATGCATCGGCAAGGAACCTGGCTCAGGCATTGCCAAGCAGTGCTTCACGCGACTACGGCAAGCCATTTGCCGAAGTGTTCCAGAGCGTTGAAAAGGATTTCTACAAGATAGATCCTATGCTGTTCAGTCCAGCGGCAGTGACGGTTACGGCACTAGAATCGGGCAATAGCTTTCATGCCGGAAAGTGTGATCCTGCCTTAATAGACCAGTCGTTCGGTTACCAATCCTGACTCCTCCCGCCAATAACGTGCAAAAGCGGATCCCTATTTTTACTGATGACCCAGGCTGGCATGGCGACTGTCTAAGGGAAGCTTTTTCAGAAAAGGGCTACGAGGCCCTTTTTGTTTCGCTGCGGGATTGCCATTTCCACTTGCTGCAAAATGACACGGGCATTGCTATTCCAGGATTTGAATCCGGTTTGCCTCAAGGGGTATTTGTGCGGGGGGTTCCTGGTGGCACGCTGCAGCAGGTGATTACACGACTGGATATTCTGCATGCGCTCAAGATGTTGAATGTGGAGGTGTATAACGACGGCCGGGCCATTGAACGCACTGTCGACAAGGCCATGACTAGTTTTCTGCTGCATTTGCATGGCATACCGACTCCGCCGACTTGGGTTTGTGAGTCACGCGAGCACGCTCATTCTGTGCTGCGGCGTGAAACCATGGCAGGACGACATCTAGTGCTGAAACCGCTGTTCGGCTCTCAGGGGGTCGGCGTACGACGCCTGGAGCAGGACACTTCGTTCCCGGTGCCGATGGAGGAGCACATAGACGGCGTTTATTATCTGCAAAGTTATGTGGACACAGGTGAAGGCGCTTGGCATGACTACCGTGTGTTTGTCATTAATAACCGGGTATGCGCGGCGATGGTTAGGCATGGTAGCAACTGGGTCAACAATGTCGCCCAAGGAGGACGGTGTGAACCTTTAACCCTTGATACAGAAATGGCCGCGCTTGCGCTTGCTGCCGCCAAGGCTGTTGATGTGGATTATTGCGGCGTGGACATCATCCGCGACCGCTCAGGGGCGCTGTATGTGCTTGAGGTGAACAGCATTCCAGCGTGGCGAGGTTTGCAACAAGTGTCCTCGCATAATATTGCGCGAGCCCTGGTGGACGATTTTCTAGGCCAGCTGGATCAACCAAGCCAAATCCCAGTCGCAGTATGAATCCAGGAGAAATTGCGAAGCGCTCCGAATTTGCAGCCAACGCGTTTAAGGCGGCCTGTCTTGCAGAACTGGAGGCCTTGAAGCCTGGTAATGTGCATATCTTCAGCGATGGCCATGGCATGGTGGTGCAGGATTTTCTTCATAGTGCTGAAGCGGCGGCCCGGGTCATCGCGCAGCCGGGACTCAGCGTAGGAGAACGAATCCTGCGCTCTATAGAGGCAACACAGCAGTCGGTAGGACACAACACCAATCTAGGCATCGTGTTGCTCTGTGCACCGCTGGTTCATGCCGTGTTGGAAGGTGCAGGTGACAACCTCAGGCAGGATTTGCAGGCAGTGTTGAATCGCTTGACTGTCATAGATGCCGACCTGGCATACCGGGCGATTTTGCTAGCTTCACCGGCGGGGTTGGGGGAGAGCGAGCAACACGATGTCCGGCAACCGCCGCAAGTCACTTTGCTGGAAGCGATGTGTCAGGCTGGCAACCGAGACGACATAGCTTGCCAATACGCGAATGGCTATGCGGATATCTTCGAGTTTGGTATGGCTCGCTATCGTGATGCATTGGCCAAGTGGGAGCGACCTGCATGGGCGACAACGGCCGTTTATATGGCTTTTCTGGCCAAAAATCTGGACACCCATATCGTGCGCAAATATGGCAACCCAACGGCAGTTAAGGTGCAGGAAAAAGCGGATACTTTACTCCAGAGCATGCTGGCTTTGGATAACCCAAAGACCTGTTTGCGGACACTATTAAAGTTCGATGCCGAACTCAAGTCAGAAGGCTTGAATCCCGGTACCAGCGCGGATTTGACGGTGGCGACCTTGCTTGCTATTTCACTGCAGAGTGCCTACTGATTGTGCTCCTTATAGTGTAGTTATGCCAAAATTCAGATATACTCATTCTCTTTACGAATTTCGGGCTTGGTCAAAACGGTTGGGCCTATCAGTTGTACCGCTGTCTGCGTAAGAGTTGTACTGACAATCCCGCAGTTCAAATAAAAAGTTCCAGTATTTCGAATTTAAGCAATTCAGATTATCTGAGGAGGAAAACATATGGCGAATTTGTTAGAACAATTAAAAGGCATGACCACGATTGTTGCTGATACGGGTGATGTTGAAGCGATCAAGACCCTTAAGCCTGTCGATGCCACGACCAATCCTTCCCTGCTGCTCAAGGCCAGCACGCTGCCGCAATATGCTCCTCTGATTGAAGACGCAATTGCTTATGCCAAGAAGCAGGGCGGTAGTAAGGAACAACAGATCGAAAATGCTGCAGACAAGCTGGCAGTATCCATCGGTCTGGAAATCGCGAAGCACATCCCTGGCCGTATCTCCACCGAAGTGGATGCGCGACTGTCTTTTGACATCGATGCCATGGTCGCCAAGGGCCGCAAGATTATTCAGCTGTACAAAGAAGCCGGTGTAGATAAGAGTCGCGTGCTAATCAAGCTGGCCTCCACCTGGGAAGGTATCAAGGCAGGTGAACAGCTCGAGAAGGAAGGCATCAACTGTAACCTGACGCTGCTGTTTGGTTTCGGCCAAGCCCGTGCCTGTGCAGAAGCTGGCGTATTCCTGATTTCCCCATTCGTCGGCCGTATTCTGGACTGGTACAAGGCCAAGAACGTAGGCACTGATTACACGTCTGAGACTGATCCAGGTGTGTTGTCCGTCCGCAAGATTTACGCCTATTACAAGGAGCATGGCTACAAGACCGTGGTCATGGGTGCTTCCTTCCGTAATATCGGTGAAATCACCGCTTTGGCCGGTTGTGACCGTCTGACCATTGCACCTGCATTGCTCGAAGAGCTGGGCAAGACCGAAGGTACGCTGAACCGCGTTCTGGAAGACAAGGGCGCGAACGCGCAACGTCCTGCAATGATGACCGAGAAAGAATTCCGCTTCCAATTGAATGAAGATGCCATGGCAACAGAGAAGCTCGCTGAAGGTATTCGCGGCTTTGTGGCTGACCAAATCAAGCTGGAAAAAGCTTTGGCTGAAAAGCTTTAGGAATATGAGACCGCGCCATCGCTTGATTACAAGACGATGGCCGGACTTGTAACGTTGACATCGGCCTTGTCAGCACTTTAAGATAAGGACCCGATTTTTTCTGAAATTTGAAGTAACTATATGTATCTATTGGAGGAAATATCATGGCATTAACTCAGATGGCTCTCGATTCTCTGGATTTCGATCAAACCGTAGCATTGGCTACCAAAGTTGCTCCACACGTGGACATTCTCGAAATCGGCACTCCATGCATCAAGCACAACGGCATCAAGCTGCTGGAAACCCTGCGCGCTAAGTTCCCTAACAACAAGATCCTGGTTGACCTGAAGACCATGGACGCTGGTTACTACGAAGCTGAGCCTTTCTACAAAGCTGGCGCTGACATCTGTACCGTTCTGGGTACTGCTGACCTGGGCACCATCAAGGGTGTAATTGACGTAGCTAACAAGTACGGCAAGGAAGCTCAAGTTGACCTGATCAACGTTGAAGACAAGGCCAAGCGTACGCAAGAAGCTGCCAAGCTGGGCGCGCACATCATCGGCGTTCACACTGGTCTGGACCAACAAGCTGCCGGCCAAACCCCGTTCCAAGATCTGGCTCTGGTTGCCGGTCTGGGCCTGGGTGTTAAGGTTTCCGTAGCTGGTGGTGTTAAGGCTGCAACCGTTAAGCAAGTTAAGGACGCTGGTGCTGACATCATCGTTGCTGGCGCTGCTATCTACGGTGCTGCTGATCCTGCTGCTGCTGCTGCTGAGATCACCGGCCTGGCTCACTAAGCGGTTTAAATTCCACGGATTCTAATCCACAGGAATTTAATAGAGTGACGAAAAATCCCGACCCAGTAATGTGTCGGGATTTTTTTTAACACAAACGTTTTCAGTCAAGAGGAATTAAAAATGGACCATCAACAATTTATACTGGATAAGCTGACAGGCATCCTGAATGTAACTGACAAAACCAAGGGCGCCGAACTGCTGAAGTTGATCGACGAAGCTGGTCGTACTTTCATCGGTGGTGCTGGCCGTTCCTTGCTGGTTTCCCGATTCTTTGCCATGCGCTTGGTTCATGCCGGTTACAACGTCAGCATGATTGGTGAGATTGTGACGCCAGCTATCAAAGCCGGAGACCTCCTGATCTTAGTGTCCGGCTCCGGCGGCACCGAAACGCTCCTACCTTTCGTTAAGAAGGCGAAGTCTTTGGGCGCCAAACTGGTCGTCATTTCAATGAAGAAATCCTCACCCATGGCTGATGCGGCCGACTTGGTGATCCAGATCGGTCAGGATGACAGTTTCCCACTCACCAAGGGTATGCCAATGGGCTCCCAATTCGAGTTGTCCACGTTGATTTTCCTGGAAGGTGTAATCTCCGAACTGATTCATGCAAAAGGACTGACCGAAGAAGGTATGCGGGCAATTCACGCGAATCTGGAATAACAGAACGAGTATGCCAATAAAGAGCGATGGAGAATCCCTCGCTCTTTTTTTATTTCAAGATTTAATCTTACAAGATATCTTTTAGAAAATTCGTCCCGTTACTTAATGGAGAACCAAGATGGCAGTCATTGATCGCGTTCTGGTGGGAGAAGCCCTGATCATCGACAATCGCCCTGACAGTGATGAACTGGATCTGTTGAATGTGGCGCACATTGATCTCATCATGGGACCCCGGGGCAGCGCAGCAGAGGACACTTTCTGCAGGGCTCTGACTGATCAGAAAGAAGGCGTGAATGGATTGTTGGCAATCGTAGCACCTAACATGATGGTGAAACCTGCCACCGTCATGTTCAACAAGGTGACGATCAAGAACAGTAGGCAATCCATACAAATGTTTGGGCCAGCACAACGCGGAATTGCTATGGCCGTCATGGATTGTGTTGCCGAAGGCATTATTCCCCAAGCCGAGGCTGACGATGTGTTTATTTGTATAGGCGTTTTCATCGACCATCGAGCCGACATGGACGACCGTATCCAGGAATGGAATTACAAAGCGACGAAACAAGCGATCAGGAATGCCATTGCCCGCGAACCCAAAGTGGCAGAAATCCTCGCAAGCTACAAAGCCACGGCCCATCCGTTCCAGGCCAAATAACTCAGCGCTGAGCTGCTGCAATATCCTTTGAAGTTATGCTGCCATTATGCAGGGCAGTTGCTATGAGAGCACCAGCGACACCAATAGCTCCAAGACCGGCCACATCGGCCATGTTTCTGATGCCGCCTGCGGCATAAACTTCTGGCGCCGTTTTCTTCACAGTCCTCGCTGTTTGCACTGTTCTCTTCAGTTTCTCCAAGTCAGGGCCTAAATTGCTTCCTACCTGCTCGAGGGTCATGAGAATTACTCTGTCCGGCCAGAGGTTTGGTGCCGCTAACAGCGCTTCTGGCCCAACATAGCCATTACTATCGAAATCCAGGGAGAGAATGATTCCCTCCGGGAGGTTAGCTTTCATGACCAGGAAATGGTCCAGGCTTTTCAGGCTTTCACTGCCCAGCACACAAGTAATTCCCATCTGCTGCCAGGTTTTCAACTGGTATTCCTGGCGAAACCCGCCATCCAGCCAAATTTCAAGCTGTGGATGTGATTTTTTGATTTCCCCGACAATGAGGGCATTGTCGCCCTGATTCTGGATGGCATTGAGGTCAGCAATGTAGAGCCGGTTGAACGGGTATAATTGCAGCAAAGCTTCTACGATGTCTGCAGGCCTGCTGGTGGCGCATAAAGGGGATTGAATTGGACGGTAGTGGCTGCGTTGCCCTCGCAGTGCATACACCACATTGCCATCAAGCAAGTCAATCACAGGGATGATTTCCACTTCTACCCCACTTTCCTGGACCCAATAAATTGAAGATTTTTGTCTGCGAATACATCACAGGCGGAGGATTATACCGTGAGGACTTACCGTCTTCTCTGGTCCGTGAAGGAAGCCTCATGCGTGACGCTGTCCTGCATGATCTGAATCAACTGGAGGGAGTTACAACCTTCTGTACCTATGATTCCCGACTGCCTGTGCCTTCGCTCGCACACCACAGGATTGCTATGACGGGAGATGACGTGTGGTCACTCTGGCGGCAATGTATTTCTGAGGCAGATGTTGTACTACCTATAGCGCCTGAGACCGATGGGGCTTTGCTCAAAATCACTCAGGCGATTAAGCACCACGGCAGAGCTCTGCTCGGCAGTAGCGCGCAAGCAGTCGCGATTGCCGGCAGCAAGTTAGCGACTTTCAGAGTGTTGCAATCTGTAGGAATAAATGTTGTCCCAACCTGGGACGCCACTCTATTCTCCCCATATGAGTACGAGCAATGTGTGGTGAAGCCGGATGACGGGGTGGGGTGCGAAGACACACAGTTGTTCTCCTGCAGCGAAGATTACAAAACATGGCTGGAAGCAATCCAGCCAGGCCATTATGTTGCGCAACCTTATATACAAGGAGTGCCTGCGAGCCTGTCCTTGCTGTGCCGTGAGGGACAGGCCTGGCTGCTGAGCTGCAACCGGCAGAAAGTTTCTGTGCGGTCGGGCCAGTTTTTCTATTCCGGCAGCGTGGTCAATGGTGTAAAGGCGTATTGGGATGATTTTGAACAATTGGGTCAAGCCATCGCACAAGGGGTGCCCAGCCTTTCGGGTTATGTTGGCGTAGATGTCATTATTCACGACGAAAGCATTTCAGTGCTTGAAATCAATCCCAGATTGACAACTTCCTACGTTGGCCTGCACCAGGCCATGGGATACAACCCAGCCGAGCTGCTGTTGGACCTGCTTTATAATTCCCGTTTTTCACCCAATGAATTCCATATGCCTGTGATCCAGCGTAATGAGGTTGGCGTCAGCTTAAATGACTAATGCAGTTATAGGCTGGGATATCGGTGGGGCACACCTGAAGGCAGCGCTGCTTGATGAGACTGGTAAAGCCTTGCGCGTTTGGCAGATTGCATCTCCCTTGTGGCAAGGCTTGGTCAAGTTGACCGCCGCAATTGATGAAGTGCATGCTGGATTGGATGGCAACCAATACCTTCATGCCGTCACCATGACGGGAGAACTGGCAGACATTTTTCCCGACCGCAAATCTGGGGTACATCAAATCACCCAAGTGATGTCAAAGAGATTCGAGAATTTGCAGATTTATGCAGGCCCTGCAGGGTTTGTCAGCCTCGATAATATTCCTGCGCATTACGCGCATATTGCCTCAGCCAATTGGTTTGCCAGTGCAGCCTTTATAGCAACGCAAGTCAAAAGTGGATTGTTTGTTGATCTCGGCAGTACCACTTGTGATTTGATTCCTCTGTATGACGGCCAAGTCCAGAACCGGGGCTACAGTGATGCCGAACGCATGCAATATGAAGAGCTGGTCTACACAGGAGTTGTGAGGACGCCACTGATGGCACTGGGCGACCATGTCTCCTCTGCAGGTAAGCAATACCCATTAGCCGCTGAGCATTTCGCCACGACTGCTGATGTCTATCGGCTGACAGGTGAACTGGAGGAACGTCATGACCTCGCTGCTACCGCTGATGGGGCCGGCAAGACTCTACTGGAGAGTGCACGGCGGCTTGCCAGAATGCTGTGCCGTGATGTTACCGATGCGCCCATCAGACATTGGACAGACCTGGCATTTGGTTTCAGGCAGCTCCAGCTTGAGAAGTTGAAGCATGCCGCTCGCAATCAATATTCCTACCATGCAGAGCATCTCAACGGTCCCATTATCGGTGCTGGTGCAGGCAGTTTTTTGCTGAAGGTATTGGCGCAGCAGCTGGGGCGTGACCATCGTGATGCGGCCACATTCATCAGTGCAGCCACAACCGAGTTATCGAGAAGTGCGGCCGTGTGCTTTCCGGCTTACGCAGTTGCTCGGCTTGCGCAAGGCGATATTGCATGATCCTGCTTAAACATCCACTGCCTTATCGTGCTGATAGCGACAAGCTGTTTGCCCATATCGCTCATGATCCTTGGGCTATTTATCTGGATAGTGGCTACCCGCGTAGCCAATATGGCCGCTACGACATTATGACGGCAGCCCCTCTTGTCACCCTGGTGACGAATGGCAAAGTCACGCGCATTGCGGATGAAAAAGGCGAACGTGAAACGGACGAGGACCCTTTCAAGCTTTTGAAATCATGTCTTGCAGTTCAGCCTGTGACGGATAGCGAGTTTCCATTCAGCGGCGGGGCTGTGGGTTATTTTGGTTACGACTTGGCGCGCAGGCTGGAGCGTTTGCCTGACTTGGCTCTCGATGCTGAAGATATACCGCAAATGATGATTGGCATCTATGACTGGGCCGTGGTGGTGGATCATCAGGAACAAAATGCGTACCTCGTGAGTCATGGTATCCACGAGGAAACGAGGGAGAATTGGCAAGCTTTATGCGCCAGGTTTGAGCAATCGGCACCAGAAGCAGGAGAATTTGCGGCACTCTCAGCGCTTGTATCTAATATGGATAAGGTTGGGTATGCCACAGCATTTCAAAAGATAAAGCGCTATATTCACGAAGGTGATTGTTATCAGGTGAACTTCGCGCAGCGCTTTGCAGCGAGAGCCGAAGGCGATGCATGGCAAGCCTATTTGCAGTTGCGCAGGATTTCACCGGCGCCTTTTTCGGCTTATATGAATCTGCCGGGTTTGCAGATACTGTCGGCTTCACCGGAACGTTTTTTGCAAGTCAAACGGGGTACGGTGGAAACCAGGCCAATCAAGGGTACACGTCCACGTTCCCATGATCCGATTGAGGATGCCAAGAATAAAGCTGAGCTTGAAGCCAGCCTCAAGGATCGCGCAGAGAACTTGATGATTGTGGATCTGCTGCGAAATGACATTGGCAAAAGCTGTGTACCGGGTGCGGTGAAGGTGGAAAGATTGTTTGCACTGGAGAGCTTTGCCAATGTCCACCATTTGGTAAGTACCGTTACTGGTGAATTGGCGCCAGGCAAGACCTCGCTGGATCTACTACGCGGGTGTTTTCCAGGGGGCTCAGTGACAGGTGCGCCAAAATTACGGGCTATGGAAATAATTGAAGAGCTGGAGCCGCATCGCCGGGGCATTTATTGCGGTGCGATAGGCTACATCGGTTTTGATGGCAATATGGATACCAATATTGCCATACGCACAGGGGTGTTTTCTGGAGGTGAGTTCCGCTTCTGGGCAGGTGGGGGAATTGTTGCCGATTCCGAGCTTCAAAAAGAGTATGGCGAGACTTGGGATAAGGCTTCCTCAATGTTGCAGCTGATGCAGTATTTCGGTGCAGAATGGAGCAGAACCGATGTGGGTAGTTAAACTGGGCGGCAGCTTGCTGGGCACGCCTGAGCTTGAATCATGGCTTGAAATCATCAGCAGGTACGGTGACGGTAAGGTCGTGATTGTGCCCGGCGGCGGTATTTTTGCTGATGCAGTACGCGAGGCCCAGCAATTAAGCGGCATCAGTGACAAAGTCGCGCATCAGCTGGCCGTACAGGCCATGGATCAGTACGGCGTACTCATGGCAGGGCTGAATCGTCGCTTGGCAACTGC
>Ga0196976_1000141_pt1 | contig 47458 bp, 37 predicted proteins | sample S3v_513CmetaG_FD_148644 | JGI IMG/M metagenome (GOLD analysis project Ga0196976, IMG submission 148644) | Soil microbial communities from Anza Borrego desert, Southern California, United States - S3+v_5-13C | ecosystem: Environmental > Terrestrial > Soil > Desert | place: USA: California... | reverse complement strand
CGGTGGCCTCGCCGCCGCGCTGTCCACCGCCGACGGGCTGCTGCTGGCCATCGCCAACGCGCTCAGCCACGACGTGTACTACCGCATGATCGACCCGAAGGCGGACGCCAAGCGGCGGCTGGTCACGGCACGCGTCATCCTGATCGGCGTGGCGGCCATCGCGGCGTGGGTCGCCGGGTCCATCGGCGGCAACATCCTGTTCCTGGTTGCCTGGGCCTTCTCCATCGCCGCGGGCGGGCTGTTCGCCGCGCTGGTGATGGGCATCTGGTACAAGAAGACGACCAACGCGGCGGCCTGCTGGGGCATGATTGTCGGGTTCGGCGTCACCTTCGTGTACCTGATCTGGACGGAGTTCTGGGGCCCCAGCTTCGTCGAGTTCGCCAACGCGATCTTCGGGTCGGGTGCCGCGGACATCGTCAAGGCGCGCGGCCGCGACGTGGCGCGGCTGTGGGGCATCAACAACATCTCCGGCGGCCTGTTCGGCGTGCCGCTGTCGTTCCTGGTGATCTACGTGGTCAGCCAGTTCACCCGGCAGCCGTCGCGCGAGATGCAGGACTTCATCGACTCCATCCGCGTCCCGCGCGGCGAGGTCCGCCTCGCCGGCGGCCCGGCCACGGAGTAGCGGGAAGCAGGCCTGTGCGGCGGGGCCCTTCTCCGCGGGGCCTCGCCGCTTCCTTTCCACGAAAGGCGGTACGCGCGCATGACGCAGCCCGATTTCCTTCTCGGCCACCTGCCGTTCTGGATCGTCACCTACGTGCTGTCGGCGGTGGCATGGACATGCCTGGGCCGGTTCCTGCTGAGCTTCTTCGTGCCGCCGGACTCGACACTGTACATCTGGCGGGCCTTCCGCTGGATTACCGACTGGGCGGTGAGGGCGGCGGCGGCCATCACGCCACGCATGGTGCCGCCGATCCTGCTGGCGCCCATCGCGGCGGTGTGGATCTTCGTGCTGCGCATCGGAACGTCGCTGGCCATGCTGTCGGCCGGCATGGTGCCGACGCTGAGCGCGGCGGCCGGGGGAGGGTGAGATGGAACGCCGCCACCTGATCTTCGCCCTGCTGGCCGTGTGCCTTGTGAACGGCATCTTCTCGCCGCTGGTCGTCCTGTTCTGGCGGACGGCGCCGTTGTGGATGCCGGGGTTCGTGCTGGGCGTGCCCGGCGCGGTGTTCTATGTGAGTTCGCTCACCCTTGCGACATTGACGCTCCTGTTCAGCGGGGTGCCGGCCGCGGTATACGAACGGCTGTCCGGCGCCGCGGACACCGATGTGACGAGCCTGTGGATATGGTTGGCCGGCGCCGTTGTTCTCTCCCTGCCGGCGGGCATCACGCTCGCCGCCTTGGCGTGAACGGGTGGCATGAACGGTTGAAGGTGGCGGCACCATGGCTTCCCTGGGTTTCATCGAGGCGTGCGCCGATCTGTCGGTGCGGCGCGGGTGTGGGTTCGGCGGGCTGGCGATCGGCGCGGTGATGGTGGGCTTGAGCTACGATCCCCTGCTGTCGTTCGAGTCGGGAGCGATCCTGACCTCGCTGATGGGCTGCATCCTGCTTCTGAAGGCCAGCCGGAGCATGCAGCGTTCGCCCAAGACGACCGAGCTGTGGATGATGCTGGACAAGGACAAGCGTCCTGCCGAGCCGCACGCCCAGCGCATCCTGATGGGCACGCTGAAGGAGGCCTACCTGCGCTACGCCCGCGTCACCGGTGCCGCCTCGGCCGGGCTGTGGGTGTTCAGCTTCGGGCTGATGGCCGTGGCGACCTAGAAGGGGGTAGCCCGATTTGCGAAGGGTTCGGTGGGGCTGCCGAAATTGCGCACCCCTGTGGACCGGAAATGTCGCTTGAGTTGCGGCGGGGTTGCCGCAACAGTCCCGTTCCGGCTCCCCGCCGCGGACGGCGGGGGGCGGCTTGCTTGTCCGGAACACACGGCCGATGTCGAATCCTGAACTCCTCCGCCCCGCCGCCCGTCGTCCCCTCGCCGGATGGATCGCCGCCCTCGCGGGTGTGCTGATCGTCGCCGGTACCGGCCCGTCCTGGGCAGCCGGTGCCCGCGACGTGGTCACGGCGTGGAGCGCGCGGCTGGACGAACGCGCGGCTGAACTGGAGAACGCGCCGAAGGTGAAGGCCACGCGTGTCGGCGGCGGTATCGTCCTCAAGAAGGGCGACGGCGGCATGATCGAGGTGCCGCCCCCGGCGTCGCCCGCGCCGCAGCCGGCGGCCGCGTCGCCGGCCCCGGTGGCGACACCGGACGGTGCGCCCCCGGCTCTGGTCGACGTTCCGGTGGCCGTGGCACCGGCCCCGATGCCCGCGGCGGCGCCGGTGCCGGTTATCGACCTGCCGGCACCGCCGATGTTCGTGCGTTCGGCCTCGGCCGACCGCATCGGCCGGCTGTCGTCGCGCCTGATCGAGCTGGGCTTCCTGCGCGAGGACCAGTGGAGCGACGCCTACGGCGACACCATCGAGGTGGCAGTGCGCGCCTTCCAGATCTCGGAAGGGCTGATGCCGGACGGCAAGGTGGGCGAGGTGACGCGGCTGGCGCTGGACCGCACCCCGGCGCAGGCGGCAGCGCTGATGCGCCGCGCGTCGGCGGCGATGCGGGCCTTCCAGGCCTCGGTTCCGGACACGGTGGTGCTGGTCAACCTGCCCAGCCAGACGGTGACCTACATCGACCGCGGCAAGGTGGCGCTGGCCATGCGCGCGGTGGTCGGCCGGCCGTCGCGGCAGACGCCGCTGATGGAGGACCGCATCACCAGCATCACGGTCAACCCGACCTGGACCGTGCCGCCCACCGTGCTGGTGGAGGACAAGCTGCCGATCCTGCGCAAGAAGGGCAACACCGGCATCAAGAACGCCATCGTCTACCTGGACGGCTCGGAAGTGGTGCCGGAGACGATCAACTGGTGGTCGGTGAGCCCAGAGCGCATCCGCATCGTCCAGCGCCCCGGCGACGACAACGCGCTGGGCCGCTTCCGCTTCAACCTGACCAACGGCGAAGGCATCTTCCTGCACGGCACCAACGACCCCAAGCTGTTCGACCGCGACGTGCGCGCCGCCAGTTCGGGCTGCGTGCGGCTGGCCGATGCGCGTGGCATGGCGGAGACTCTGTTGGCGTCCAAGAAGATCGGCACGGCGGACATCGACCGGCAGTTGGAGAGCGGCGAGACGAAGACCATCGCGCTGCCCAAGGCGGTGGCCGTGCGCTTCGTCTACTGGACCGCGTCGGTCGAGGCCGACGGCACCGTGCGCGTGCACCCCGACATCTACGACGACGCGTCGGGGATGCCGGCCACTACCCCTGTGGCCGCGGTCACGCCGAAGCCCAAGACCGTCGACACGAAGGCGCTTCAACCCAAGACGCTGCAGGTCAAGCCAACGCCGGTGAAGGCGCCCGCCAACCCGGTGGTGCCGGCGGCGGCGCCGGAAAGCCAGAGCGGGCCGTTCTCGCACCGGATGTGACGTGACCGAAGAGGCCGCCGATCCGCACCTCGTCCACGCCCTGGCGTCCGCGCACCCGGAGGTGGTGACCCTGGCCGCCGCCGGAGTGGCGCGGATCGAGCAGGCGGAGGGAAAGGGCCTGGTGCCCCTGGGCCTGCCGCTGCCCAAGGGGCGGCGTGACCTGCTGGTGCCGGGCGACCGGCGCGACGCCATCGTGATGGAGATCCTGGGGCAGGTCGACCGGGCCCGCCGCCGCGACGCCCTGCTGGCGCAGGGCCGCCGGGCGCTGGAGGGGCGGCACGTGGCCCTGCAGCCGGCCGAGGACCGCACCCGCGTACGCGCGGTGCTGAGCGACGAGCTGCCCTGGCCCGGCCTGTCGCCGCCGGTGCGCCTGCAGATCTCCCGCAGCGTCGACGTCCTGGAACTGGCGGACCTGGGCGACGAGGAACTGGCTCGACGCCTGGACGGCGACCCGCAGCTGGCGTCCGCCATGGACGAGGCGCTGTCGCGCGTGGCGGCGCGGCTGCGCGCCTACGCCGGGGACTGCGCGGACGCGGCCGACGCCTGGACCTTCGAGGCCTTCGCCGACCGGCTGGCGCGCGCGGCGCGCAATCGCACGGGCGTGGACGAGTTGTTGGCCCGCTGGGAACGCGAGTTCGACCTGTGGCGGCGCGAGCGGGCGGAGGAGCGGGGGCGCGCCTACGTCGACCGGCATTTCGACTTCGCCCGGTTCGAGCGGCTGTTCCCGGTGGCGCGCGGCATGGGACGGCGGCTGGTGCTGGTGACCGGCCCCACCAACTCCGGCAAGACGCACCGGGCGATCGAGGCACTGAAAGGGGCGCGCGACGGCGTGTACCTTGCCCCCTTGCGCCTGCTGGCGTTGGAGGTGATGGAGCGGCTGAACGCCGAGGGCACGCCGGCCACGCTTCTGACGGGCGAAGAGGAGATCCGTACCCCCGGCGCCCGCCACACCGCCTCCACCATCGAAATGCTGGACCCGGACCGGCCAGTGGACGTGGCGGTGATTGACGAAATCCAGATGCTGGCCGATCCCGACCGCGGCTGGGCGTGGACGGCGGCGCTGATGGGCGCCCCGGCGCGCGAGGTCTACATCCTGGGCGCGCCCGAGGCCCGCCCGCTGGTGGAGCGCGCCGCCGCACACCTGGGCGAGCCGTTGGACGTGGTGGAACTGGAGCGCAAGACGCCGCTTACCCTGCTGGAGCGCCGGCTGGAGTGGGATGACGTGGAGCCGGGCGACGCGCTGATCGCCTTTTCCCGGCGCGACGTGCACGCGGTGCGCGACACGCTGCTGGCGCGCGGCCTGTCCGTGGCGGCGGTGTATGGCGCGCTGGCCCCGGCGGTGCGGCGGCGGGAGGCGGCGCGCTTCCTGTCCGGCGAGGCGGACGTGGTGGTGGCGACCGACGCCATCGGCATGGGGCTGAACCTGCCGTGCCGGCGCGTGCTGTTCACCGCGCTGGAGAAGTTCGACGGCAGCGCCGTGCGTGCGCTGACCGCCACGGAGGTGAAGCAGATCGCCGGGCGCGCCGGGCGCTTCGGCAAGCACGACGAGGGTGCCTTCGGCGTCGTCGCCCGCGGCACGCCGCAGACGTTGCGGCAACTGCTGGACAAGGCCGACCACCGGCTTCGCCCCGACGCGCCGCTGGCCGTGCGCCCGACGCGCGCCATGCTGGCGCGGCTGGCCGAGCAGGTGGGGACGGCGGAAGCCACGCTGCTGGTCGACAGCTTCGCTGCCGCCCGCACGGCGGATTCCCCCTACCGCGTCAGCGACCTGTCGCGCGTGCGGCGGCTGGCGGTGCTGCTGGACGGGCGGCGGCTGACGCTTGGGGCGAAGCTCGACCTGCTGCTGGCGCCGGCCGACCTGGACGAGCCGGGCGACGCGCGGATCCTGGCCGCCATCCTGGACGCGGTGGAGGCGGGCGAGCCGCTGCCCATCGGCCGCGTGGTGCCGCTGCGCATCGACGCCCTGGACGCCCAGGCGCTGGAGGAACTGTCGCGCGCCTGCGACCTGTACCACTGGGCGGCGCGCAAGTTCCCCGACCTGCTGCCCGATCGCACCCTGGTGCGCGCCAAGCGTGACGCGGTGGGGGCGCGCCTGTCGGAACTGCTGGCCACGCGGGCGCGGAGGCGGGAGCCGGCGCCGAAGGCAGGATTCCGAGGCGCGCCGAGGAAGAGGTTCGGGCCGCGAAGGCGGTAGGCGGCCCAATGTCATGCACCGGCCTACACCACCCGTCCCTCGATCGGGTACTGCGGGTCGTTGTAGCCGGGCGTGGACGGATGGCCGGTGGCGACGAGGCCGTTCACCAGGGCTTCGTCCTCCGCCGTGAAAATGTAATCGAGGGCGCCCAGGTAGTCGCGCCACTGCTCCTCGGTGCGCGGGCCAGCGATGGGGGCGGTGATCAGGCGGTTGTTCAGCACCCACGCCACCGCGAACTGGCCGGGCGTGATGCCGCGCGATTCCGCGTGGCGCTTGATCACCTGGGCGATCTCCAGGCTCTCGGCACGCCATTCCGTGTTCATCATGCGGGTGTCCTTGCGGCCGGCGCGGGTGTCGGCCGGCGGTTCGCCGCCCGGAGCGTACTTGCCGGTCAGTACGCCGCGCGCCAGCGGGCTGTAGGGAACCACGCCCAGGCCGTAGTGGCCGCAGGCGGGCAGCACCTCGACCTCCGGCATGCGGTTCATGGCGTTGTAGTAGGGCTGGCAGGCCACTGGGCGGTCGATGCCCAGCGCGTCGCAGATCCGGCAGACCTCGGCGATGCGCCAGGCGCGGAAGTTGGACAGGCCGAAGGCGCGGATTCTGCCGGCGCGGATCAGGTCGCCCAGCGCCGCCACCGTCTCCTCCAGCGGGGTGTCGGGATCCTCGCGGTGCAGGTAGTAGAGGTCGATCCAGTCGGTTCCCAGGCGCTTCAGGCTCGCCTCGCAGGCCAGCGTGACCCAGCGGCGCGACAGGCCGCGCCGGTTCGGGTCCTTGCCCATGGCGTTGCCGACCTTGGTGGCGAGGATCCAGCGCTCGCGCTCCGTGCGGATGGCGCGGCCGACCACCTCCTCCGACCGGCCTTCGTTGTAGACGTCGGCGGTGTCGATGAAGTTGATCCCGGCCTCGGCCGCGTGCGCGATGATGCGGCCGGCCGTCGGCTCGTCTGTCGGGCCGCCGAACATCATGGTGCCCAGGCACAGCGGCGACACCTTGACGCCGCTGCGGCCCAGCTTGCGGTAATGCATGCCATTCCTCCCGTTTGTTTTCGTCGTGGACGTCAGGCGTCCACCAGCCCGCGGTGCTTCAGCAGCGGTTCGATCTCCGGCGCGCGGCCGCGGAAGGCGACGTAGAGGTCCATGGGATCGCGGGTGTCGCCGGAGGAATAGATCGCCTTCAGGCCGGCCGACAGCGTCGGGTCGAAGACGTTTCCAGCTTCCTTGAACGCCTCGAAGCCGTCGGCGTCCAGCACCTCCGCCCACAGGTAGCAGTAATAGCCGGCGGCATAGCCGCTACCACCGAACAGGTGCTGGAAATGCGCCGGGCGGTGGCGGACGCCGATCTCCGCCGGCACGCCGATGCGGCCCAGCACCTCGCGCTCGAACGCCGCGACGTCAAGGCCGTCCGGCTTTTCCTGCGTGTGGAAGGCGAGGTCGAGGAGGGCGGCGGCTGTGTACTCCACCGTTGCGAAGCCCTGGTTGAAGGTGCGGGCGGCCAGCAGGCGCTTCAGCAGGTCTTCCGGAATCGGTTCGCCGGTCTCGTGGTGGACGGCGTAGGTGCGCAACGTCTCCGGCGCCGCCATCCAGTGCTCGTACACCTGCGACGGAAACTCGACGAAATCGCGGCGCACGGACGTGCCGGATTGCGACGGGTAGCGCACCTTGCTGAGAAGGCCGTGCAGGCCGTGGCCGAACTCGTGGAACAGGGTCTCCGCCTCGTCGAAGCTGAGCAGGGTCGGGCTGCCCTTGGCGAAGTTGCTGTTGTTCACGATGATCGGTGCGACCGGGCCGTCGAAGCTCTCCTGGTCGCGGTAGCTGCTCATCCACGCGCCGGAGCGCTTGCCGGCGCGGGCGAAGTTGTCGTGCAGGAACAGGCCGACGTGGGCGCCCTCGGCGTCCCGCACCTCGTAGACGCGGACGTCGGGGTGGTAGACGGGCAGGCCGTCACGCTCCGCGAAGGTGACGCCGAACAGGCGCGTGGCGGTGTCGAAGGCGGCGCGCACCATGTTGTCCAGGACGAAATACGGCTTCACTTCGGCTTCGTCCAGGTCGTACTCCGCCTGCCGGACCTTTTCGGCGTAGTAGCGCCAGTCCCACGGCTCGATGGCGGCGTTCAGCCCCTCGGCGCGGGCCTGGGCCTGCAAAAGGTCACGTTCCGCCGCCGCCTTGCGCTTGGCCGGTTCCCACACCTTCAGCAGCAGGTTTTCCACCGCCCCGGTGGTCTTCGCCATGGCGTCGTCGAGCTTGTAGTCGGCGTAGGTGGCGTAGCCCAGCAGCCGCGCCTGCTCGGCGCGCAACGCCACGATCTCGCGGATCAGGGGCGTGTTGTCGTGCTCGCCAGGATTGGTGCCTCGGCGGTTCCACGCCTCGTACACCGTCTGCCGCAGGTCGCGGCGGGCGGAGAAGGTGAGGAACGGCTCGACCGAGGAACGCGAGAGGGTGATGACGTAGCGCCCCTCCAGCCCGCGCTCGCGCGCGGCACCGGCCGCCGCGTCGCGCGCGAAGCCGGGCAGGCCGTCCAGGTCGCCCTCGTCGAGCGCGAGGTGCCACTCCTTCTCGTCGTGCAGGACGTTCTGGTTGAACAGCGTGTGCAGCGTCGCCAGCCGTTCGGAGATGGCGGACATGCGCGCCTTGGCTTCCGCCTCAAGGCCGGCGCCGCTGCGGATGAAGTCCAGGTGCATCCGCTCGATCAGGCGCATCTGGTCGGTGGCGAGGCCCAGCGTGTCGCGCCGGGCAAAAAGGTCGGCGATGCGCGCGAACAGCGTGGGATCGAGCGCGATGCGCATGTGATGCTGCGCCAGCTTCGGCGCGTAGTCGCGCGCGATGGCTTCCAGCGCGTCGCTGGTGTTGCTGGAGTTCAGGTTGAAGAACACCGAGCTGACCCGCGTCAGCAGCCGGCCGCTGCGCTCCATCGCCTCCACCGTGTTGGCGAAGGTCGGCGGTTCGGTGGAGGCTGTGATCGCCTCCACCTCCGCGATCTGCTCGGCCATGCCCTGGTCGAAGGCGGGCGGGAAGTGTTCGGGGGCGATGCGGTCGAAGGGGGGAAGGCCGAACGGGGTGGTCCAGGCCTCGAAGAAGGGATTGTCGGTCATGCGGGCTCTCGGATTGGGTCCCTTGCATCTAGGGCGTTCCGCACCGGCTGCCCAGCCCCTTTCTTCGACTGTCGGTCATTGTCGCGCAGCACCACGTAGATGGCCGGGATGACCAGCACGGTCAGCAGCGTGGAACTCAGCAGGCCGAACAGCATGGAGATCGCCAGACCCTGGAAGATCGGGTCTGTCAGGATGAAGGCGGCGCCGATCATCGCCGCCACGGCGGTGAGCAGGATCGGCTTGAAGCGGATGGCGCCGGCCGCCAGCACCGCCTGACGCAGCGGCAGGCCGCGTTCGCGCAGGTGACGGATGAAGTCGACCAGCAGGATCGAATTGCGCACGATGATGCCGGCCAGGGCGATGAAGCCGATCATCGACGTCGCCGTGAACGCCGCCCCGAACAGCCAGTGGCCGAACACGATGCCGATCAGCGTCAGCGGCACCGGCACCAGGATCACCAGCGGCAGCTTGAAGCTGCCGAACTGCCCGACCACCAGCAGGTAAATGCCCAGGATCGCCACCGCGAACGCGGCACCCATGTCGCGGAAGGTGACGTAGGTGATCTCCCACTCCCCCTCCCACAGCAGCTTGGGCGCGCTCTGGTCGTCCGGCTGGCCGTGCAGGAGGACTTCGGGCGCGCCGTGCAGGCCGGCCGCCTTCCAGTCGATGGCGGCCAGCCGGTCCTGCACCGCCAGCATGCCGTAGACCGGCGCCTCGTACCGGCCGGCAAGGTCGGCCATGACCATCTCGGCCGGCCGCCCGTTGCGGCGGAAGATCGAGTACGACGCCGGCTCCCGCGTCATGGTCACGAGATCGCCCAGCTCGACGTTGCCGCGGGCACCGGGAACGGGGGTGGCGAGGATACGCTCCGACAGGAAAAGGTCGGATTTCGGCAGGCGCACGGCGATCTCGATCGGCGCGCGGCCGGCGCCGCGGTGCGAATAGCCGACCGGCACGCCGCCCACCAGGGACTGGAGCGTGTCGTACACCGCCTGTTCCTCGACGCCATGGAACTCCAGGCTCTCGCGGTCGAGGGCGAAGCGCAGCCGCTCGCCGGGCTCGCGCACCGTGCCGTCCACGTCGACGACGAAGTCGACGCCGCGGAACGCCTGCTCCACCAGACGCGCGGTGGTGCGGCGGGTGTCGGTGTCCGGGCCGTAGACCTCCAGGAGAAGGGTGGACAGCACCGGCGGGCCGGGCGGCACCTCGACCACCTTCACGGTGGTGCCCGTGGGCACGGGCAGGTCCTTCAGCCGCTCGCGGATGTCCAGCGCGATGGCGTGGCTGGCGCGGGCGCGAGCCTCCTTGGGCGCCAGATTGACCTGCAAGTCGCCCTGTTCGGGCTGGTTGCGCAGGTAGTAATGGCGCACGAGACCGTTGAAGTTGAAGGGCGACGCGGTGCCGGCGTAGGCCTGCACGCTGGCCAGTTCCGGCAGGTCGGCGAGCTTGGCGGCGGCCGACAGCAGCACGCGTTCCGTGTCCTCCGGCGAGGCGCCGCGCGGCAGGCCGACGACGACCTGCAGCTCCGACTTGTTGTCGAAGGGCAGCAGCTTGACCGTGACGTCCTTGGTGTAGAAGGCGCCGGTCGAGACCAGCGTCGCCACGCCGACGGCCAGCAGGAAGATCCACGCCGTGCGCTTCGAACGGATCACCGGCCGTGCCACCGACAGGTAGGCCCGGCCCAGCTTGCCGCCGTCGGAAGCATGCCCCCCATGCCCGCCGCCATGCGCCGGGGCGTCGCCGGGGCGCAGCTTCACCATCAGCCAGGGCGTCAGCACCATGGCGACGAAGAAGCTGAACAGCATGGCGGCCGAGGCGTTGGCCGGGATCGGGCTCATGTACGGGCCCATCAGGCCGGACACGAACATCATCGGCAGGAGGGCCGCGATCACCGTCAGCGTCGCGACGATGGTCGGGTTGCCGACCTCCGCCACCGCCTCGATCGCCGCCTGGATCTTGGAGCGGCCGTCCTTCATGGACCAGTGGCGGTCGATGTTCTCAACCACCACGATGGCGTCGTCCACCAGGATGCCGATGGAGAAGATCAGCGCGAACAGGCTGACGCGGTTGATGGTGTAGCCCATCAGCCAGGAGGCGAACATGGTCAGCAGGATCGTCGTGGGGATGACGATCAGCGTCACCACCCCCTCCCGCCAGCCGATCGCCAGCACGATCAGCACGACGATCGACACCGTCGCCAGCGCCAGATGGAACAGCAGCTCGTTGGCCTTCTCGTTCGCCGTCTCGCCGTAGTCGCGGGTGACGGTGACGGTCAGATCCTTGGGCAACTCGTGCGCGGCGATGGCGTGCACGCGCTCCAGCACGCGTTCGGAAATCGTCACGGCGTTGGCACCGGCGCGCTTGGCGACGGCCAGCGTCACGGCCGGTACGCGGATCATCCCGCCTTTGCCGTCCGGCACAAGGTGCCACGCCTTGCTTTCGTCGGGCCGTGCGCCGACCACGACGTTCGCCACGTCCTTCACATAGATCGGACGGCCGTCGCGCGTGGTGACCAGCAGCAGGCCGATGTCCGCCGTTCCCTGCAGCGTCTGCCCGGCGACCACCGGCAGGCTGCCGCCGGCCGAGCGCACCTGTCCGACGACGAAGGAGCGGTTGGCGTTCTTCACCTTCTCGACCAGTTGGTTCAGCGTGACGCCGTACAGCGCCAGCCGCTCCGGGGCCGGCTCCACGCGGATCTGGTCGGGCCGGCCGCCGACGAGGTAGGCGAGACCCACGTCCTCCACCGGCACGATGCGAGCCAGCAGCTCGTCGGCCACCGCGTGCAGCGCGTTGTCGGTCCAGCGCTCGGCGGCCTCCGGCTTCGGCGCCAGGGTTAGCGTCAGGATCGCCACGTCGTTGATGCCGCGGCCGACGATCAGCGGCTCCGGGATGCCCAGCGGGATGCGGCCCATGTTGGCGCGCACCTTCTCGTGCACGCGCAGGATGGCGTCGTCGGCATCGGTGCCGACCAGGAAGCGGGCGGTGACCACCGCCTGGTCGTCCTGCGTCTGGCTGTAGGTGTGCTCGACACCGTCGATGCCCTTGACGATTTCCTCCAGCGGCTTGGTGACCAGTTCCACCGCGTCGCCGGCCTTCAGCCCGTCGGCGCGCACGAGAATGTCGACCATGGGCACGCTGATCTGCGGCTCCTCCTCCCGCGCCAGCGACAGGAGCGCCACGGTGCCGACGACGATGGCGGCCAGCAGCAGGAGCGGCGTGAGGGGTGAGCGGATGAAAGTCCGCGTCAGGTGCCCGGAGATGCCGAGGTTCATCACACGCCCCCTTATGCGCCGGTCGGCCGCACGATGACGTCGCCGGGCTTGAGGCCGGACAGGATCTCCAGCCCGCCCGGCTGGTCGGCGATGGCCGGGATGGCGCCGCCCACCTGGACCGGTGCCTCGGCCCCGTCGGCAAGCCGCACGAAGTCGGCGCCGAAGCGGCGGATCAGGTAGGCCGGTGGCACGACCACCGCCATGCGCGTGCCGGTGGCGACGTACACGCGCACCCGCTCGCCCACGAAGAAGTCGCCCAGGCCGGTGACGGTGGCGTCGGCCACCACGCGGCCCAGCGACAGCTCCGGATAGACCAGCCGGACGGCGCCGTGCTTCAGCGCCTCGGGCGCATTGGTGGGGGCGCCGGCCGGGGCGAGGCCGCGCTCTCCCACCAGCACCGGGTCGCCCTCGCGCAGGAAGCGGGCGTGGCGTTCGGGCAGGTGCAGGCGCAGCACGTAGGTCTCGGTCGCCAAGGTCGCCACCGGCTCGCCCGGCTGCACGACCGCGCCGTCCACCGCCTTCACCTGGAGGATGCGGCCGTTGGCGGGGGCCAGCACCTCGCCCTCGCGCTCCTGCTGTTCGACCACCGCGCGTTCGGCCTTCATGGCGGCGATCTGGGCGCGGGCGACGTCCAGCGCCGCCTGCGCGTCGTCCAGGCGCTGCTGGGTGCCGGTGCCGCTGGCGCGCAGCTGGCGGGCGCGGTCCAGCTCCAGTTCCGCCTGACGCTGCTGTGCCAGCAGCGCCTGGATGCGGGCGTCGAGGGCCGCCAGCTGGAGCGGCAGCTTGGGGTCGCGCACGGACGCCACGGCTTGCCCCGCGGTCACGGTGTCACCCTCCTTCACCGCGAGTTGCGCCAGCGTGCCGCCGATGCGCGTGCGGGCCACCGTTTCGTGCACGCTCTCCACCGTGGCGTACACGGCCTTCAGGTCCTCGACCGGGCGGGGCTGCACGGTCAGCCGGTCGGCGGTCTCGGGACGGGCCGGCTGGGCGGCGGCCGGGGTGAGAGGCGCGAAGGCCAGCAGGGCGGCGGCCAGGGCAAGAGGAGCGGTTCGCAGGAGCATTGGCGATCTCGCGGGGGAGGGTGCGTTTGTCGCTTGACCTATTATTTAGTATTTTCTAATTTAGTGTCAACGAATGTACCGGGCGACCGACACGTCCGGCCCGCGGCCCGCCTGATGAAGGCGCTGGCCAACGAGCGCCGGCTCTCGATCCTCTGCCATCTCGGCCGGGGAGAGATGTGCGTCGGTCAGCTCGCGGACGCCGTGGGATTGAGCCAGTCGGCCCTGTCGCAGCATCTGGCGAAGCTGCGTGCGGACCGGCTGGTGAAGACCCGGCGGCGGTCGCAGACCGTGTTCTATTCGCTGTGCAGCGCCGAGGCGGCGGCGGTCATCAACGTCCTGGCCGGCCTGTACTGCGGCGAATCGCTTCCCTTCATCCCCCGAGACGCGACAGAGGAGAGTTCGACATGAGCATCGACCGCATCGTGATGGCCTTCGCCGGTACCGTGATCCTGGTCAGCCTGGCGCTGACGCAGTGGCACGGCCCGCAGTGGGTGTGGCTGACCGCCTTCGTCGGCGCCAACATGTTCCAGGCGGCCTTCACAGGCTTCTGCCCGCTGGCGATCATCCTGAAGAAGCTGGGCGCGCGCCCCGGCGTCGCCTTCAGCTGACAGGACACGCGAAGAATCGACCGTCTGCGAAGCGTTACACTCTGAAACAAAGCGGCGCTTGCGTTTCATGCGCAGGCGTGGCTTGAAAGCGTTAATGATTCGCATTCGCAGACGGACGCCTTCGTGAAACGCTTGCTCCTCATCGCGGTCCCGGTGGCCCTGGCCGCGCTCGGCTGGTGGCTGTGGGGCGCCAACGCCAGCACCGGCCCCACGTTCCGCACCCACGCGGTGGTGCTGGGCAACATCGAGGACACCGTGTCGGCGGTGGGCACGCTGCAGGCGCGCACCTACGTGGACGTCGGCACGCAGGTGTCCGGGCAGCTGAAGGCCATCCACGTGGACTTCGGCGCCAAGGTGGAGCAGGGGCAGCTGCTGGCGCAGATCGACCCCACCGTGTACGAGGCGCGCGTCGCCGCCGACGAGGCGCAGCTGATGAACCTGCGCGCCCAGCTGCAGGACCGGCAGGTGCAGTTGGCGCTGGCGGAAAAGCAGTTCGACCGCCAGCGCCGCCTGCTGGCCGAACGCGCCACCAGCCAGGACGCCTTCGACAGCGCCGACGCCGGGCGCAAGTCGGCCGCCGCCCAGATCGCCGCCATCGAGGCGCAGATCAAGCAGACGGAATCGACGCTGAAGGGCGACCAGGCCAACCTCAGCTACACCAAGATCTACGCGCCCATCGCCGGCACGGTGGTGGACATCACCGCGCGCCTGGGCCAGACGCTGAACGCCAACCAGCAGGCGCCCATCATCCTGCGCATCGCCGAACTGGACACCATGACGGTGCGCACGCAGGTGTCGGAGGCCGACGTGCCCAAGCTGAAGCTGGGCATGCCCGCGCACTTCACCACACTGGGCCAGCCCGACCGGCGGCGCACCGGCACGCTGCGCCAGATACTGCCCACGCCGGAGGTGGTCAACAACGTGGTGCTCTTCGCCTCGCTGTTCGACGTGCCGAACCCGGGGCACGAGCTGCTGCCGCAGATGAGCGCGCACGTGTTCTTCGTGGCCGCCCAGGCGCGCAACGTGCCGGTGGTGCCGATGGCCGCACTGCGCCCGGTGCCGCGCAGCCGTGGCCAGTACACCGCGCGCGTGCTGGAGAACGGCGCGCCGGTGGAACGCCAAGTGGAGATCGGCGTCAGCAACCGCGTGTCGGCCGAGGTGCGCAAGGGCCTCCAGCCCGGCGATCAGGTGGTGCTGGAGACGCCGGCGCCGAGCACCAACGCGCGCAACGCCGGCGGCCCGCAGGGCGGTCCCCCCGGCGGCCCGCCGGGCATGGCGCGGACGCCGCGCCTATGACCGAACCTCAGATTTCACTGCGCGACGTCACCAAGGCGTTCCGGCGCGGGGACGTCGAGGTGCCGGTGCTGCACGGCATCTCGCTGGACATCCGGGCGGGCGAGTTCGTCGCCATCATGGGTGCCTCGGGCTCCGGCAAGTCGACGCTGATGAACCTGATCGGCCTTCTGGACCGGCCGAGCGGCGGCAGCTACCGCGTGGACGGGGAGGAGGTGACGGGCCTGGACGCCGACCGCCGCGCGGTGCTGCGGCGCGAGCGCTTCGGCTTCATCTTCCAGCAGTACAACCTGCTGACCACGTCGACGGCGAGCGAGAACGTGGAGATGCCGGCGGTCTACGCCCGCATGCCGCAGGATGCCCGGCGGACCCGCGCGCGGGAACTGCTGACCATGCTGGGCCTGGGGGAGCGGCTGGACCACCGCCCCTCGCAGCTGTCGGGCGGGCAGCAGCAGCGCGTGTCCATCGCGCGGGCGCTGATGAACGGCGGCGCCATCATCCTGGCCGACGAGCCGACCGGCGCGCTCGACAGCCATAGCGGCGAGGAGGTGATGCGCCTGCTGCGCGAGTTGAACGAGCGCGGGCACACGGTGCTGCTGATCACCCACGACGCCGCCGTGGCCCGGCAGGCCCGGCGCATCGTGGAGATCAAGGACGGGCTGATCGTCTCCGACACCGTGCAGCCTGACGCCGGGCCGGAGCCGGCCGTCGCGCCGCAGGCGCCGCACGCGGCCGGCAACGGCATGGCGGTGACGGCCGGCGACGTGGCGGAGGCCGGGCGCATGGCGCTGCACGCGTTGCGCAACAACCTGATGCGCACGCTGCTGACGCTGCTAGGCATCATCATCGGCGTGGCGTCGGTGGTGGCCATGCTGGCGATCGGCAACGGCGCGCAGCAGGAGGTGCTGAGCCGCATCACGTCCATGGGCACCAACCTGCTGCTGATCCGCCCCGGCGCGCCGAACATCCGGCCGTCCGGCGGCGTCACCGCCACGCTGGTCGCGGCGGACGCCGAGGCGATCGCGGAACTGCCCAACATCGCCGCCGCCGTGCCGGAGTATCCGGGCAACGCCACGCTGCGCCGGGGCGGGCGGGACTACACCACCTCCGTCAACGCCACCAGCGCGGACTTCCCGAAGGCGCGCGACTGGCCGGTGGCCTCGGGGCTGTTCTTCGAGGAGGGGGACGTGAAGACCTACGCCCCCGTCGCCGTGCTGGGCCAGACGGCGGTGAAGGCGCTGTACGCGCCGAGCGAGGACCCGGTGGGCAGCTACGTGCTGGTCAACAACATCCCGTTCCAGGTGATCGGCTCAATGGCGGCCAAGGGGGCGTCCCCCATGGGGTCGGACATGGACGACGTGGCCTACGTGCCGTTGACGACGGGCAGCCTGCGGCTGTTCGGCCAGCGCTACGTTCGCTCCATCACCGTGCAGGTCGCCGACGTCGACGCCATCGAGGACACGGAGGAGGCGATCCGCCAGTTGCTGATGGCGCGGCATCAGGCGGAGGATTTCCAGATCCGTAACATGGCCTCCATCCTGCAGACGGCGACGGAGACGCAGAACACGCTGACGCTGCTGCTGGGCTCCATCGCCGCCATCTCGCTGCTGGTGGGCGGCATCGGCGTGATGAACATCATGCTGGTCAGCGTGACCGAGCGCACGCGCGAGATCGGCGTGCGCATGGCCACGGGGGCGCGGCGCATCAACATCCTCTTGCAGTTCAACGGCGAGGCGCTGGCCATCTGCACGCTGGGCGGGGCGATCGGCGTGGGCGTGGGCTTAGGCGCCACCTGGGCCTTCGCCGCCTTCGGCCGGCCGGTGCTGGTGACGCCGGGGCCGGTGGCGCTGGCCTTCGGCTGCGCCTTCGCCACCGGGCTTCTCTTCGGCTACCTGCCGGCCCGCAAGGCCGCCGACCTGGATCCGGTCGTGGCGCTCGCATCGGAATGAGGACCATGACCAGGACGATACCTCCCTTCGCCGTGCTCGCCACGGGCGCCCTGCTGCTGTCGGCCTGCGTGCTGAACCCGGTTGCGGAGCCGCCGCGCGCCGCGTTGCCCGCCGCCTGGGACACGCCGACTGCTGGCGCCGGGCAATGGCCGGACGCCACGTGGTGGCAGGGCTTCGGCAACGCCGAGCTGAACGCGCTCATCGCGGAGGCCGAGGCCAACAACCGCGACCTCGCCGCCGCCGTCGCCCGCATCGAGCAGGCGGAGGCGGCGGCCCGCGCGGCGGCCGCGGCGCTGCTCCCGACGCTGGGCGCGTCGGGCGGTACCAGCCGCAGCTGGGCGCCGAACGCGCCGGGGCGCGGCGCCTCCGTCGCGTCGAGCTACCAGGGCACCCTGCAGGTCGGCTACGAGGTCGACCTGTTCGGGCGCAATGCGGCGACTGCGTCGGCGGCGCGCTCACGGCTGGAGGCCAACGCCTACGACCTGGAGGCGGTGGCGCTGACGCTGCGCGCCGACGTGGCGGCCACCTTCTTCCAGCTGCTGTCGGCGCGCGACCGGCTGCGGCTGGCGGGCGAGACGCTGCGCATCGCGGAGGAGGTGCTGGCGCTGCTGGAGCGGCAGGTGCAGATTGGCCTCGCGTCCGACCTGGAACTGGCGCAGCAGCGCAGCAGCGTCGCCAGCCAGCGCGCCAGCGTCACCAGCCTGCAACAGGCCGAGCGGCAGTCGCTGGACGCGCTGGCGGTGCTGCTGGGGCGCGCCCCGCAGGGCTTCGCGGTGCGCAGCCGGTCGCTCGACGAGTTGACGCTGGCGCCGGTCACCGCCGGCCTGCCGTCGGAGCTGCTGACCCGCCGTCCCGATGTGCGTGCGGCGGAAGCGGACCTGCGCGCCGCCGCCGCCGACCGCGCCGCCGCGCGCGCGGCGCGCTTCCCATCGCTGAGCCTGACCGCCCGGGGCGGCGTGCAGAGTGCGGCGCTGGGCGACCTGCTGAACCCGGCCAGCGTGCTGTACAACGCCGCCGCCTCGCTGGCGGCGCCGCTGTTCGAGGGCGGCCGGCTGGAGGCGCAGGAGGACCAAGCCGCCGCGCGGGCACGCGAGGTGGCGCAGGCCTACCACGCCACCGTCCTGACCGCGCTGCGCGACACCGAGGACGCGCTGAGCGCCACCACCAACACGGAGGGGCAGCGTCGCTTCGCCCGCGAGGCGCAGGAGCAGGCGGCCGAGGCGCTGCGCATCGTCAACGCGCGCTTCCGCACCGGTACGGTGCCATTCCTCAACGTGCTGGACGCGCAGCGCACCGTGTTCCAGGCGAACGACGCGGTGGTGCAGGCGACGCTGGCGCGCTTCAACGCGCAGGTCAGCCTGTACAAGGCGCTGGGTGGCGGTTGGGACGGGCGGGTTCCGGAGGTCAGTCCGCCGCCGTCCACAGCCGCGCGTCCGGGGTGATCGGCCGGTAGGCGTGACGGCGGGCCAGTTTGCCGGTCCACCACGCGCGGTAGTCCTTGACCGACTGGACGTCCGTCTCCTCGTGGTCGTGCTGGATACCGACCTCCAGATAGACGTCCAGGTTCGTCAGGTCGGGTCGCGGCAGGCGGCCCTGCTCCAGGTCGTCCCACATCCGGCCGAACAACTCCTCCAGCCGGCGCACCAGCATCGGTGTGTCGAAGAGGGTGCAGGTATCCCGCCGCACCGCCAGCGTCTCCCGGTAGCCGCTCAGCCGTGTCCGGTCACGGCCCAGCGCCACGGCGCGGTCGACGTATTCCTCGGGCGATGCGCACACCAGTTCCGGCAAGCCGGCGCTGCGCACGAGGCTGCCGCAGACGCGGGACGCAAAGGAGCGCCCGCTGAGCGTCAGCATCGGCACGCCCATCCACAGCGCGTCCGAAGCCGTGGTATGCGCCCCATAGGGCGTGGTGTCGAGGAAGAGGTCGGCCAGCGGATAACGCGCCAGATGTTGGGCGTTGGCCATCTTGTCGGCGAAGATCAGCCGCTCCGGCGCGATGCCGCGCTGCGCCGCGAGCGCGCGCAGCCGGTCCTGGGCCGTGTCCGCCCCTGACAGCAGCCAGAGCACGCTGTCCGGGACACGCTCCAGGATGGTCAGCCAGCGTTCGAAGGTGGTGCGGGTCAGCTTGTGCAGGCCGTTAAAGCAGCAGTAGACCATCGCGTCCGCGGGCAGCCCGACGTCGGCCCGCGACGGCGCCTGCGGCGCCACGGCGCGCTGCCGGTCGTTGGGCTGGTAGCAGGGCAGGCGCAGGACCCTCTCGGAATAGTAGATCTCGTCCTCCGGCGGAATGATCCAGTCGTCGGCGATGATGTAGTGATGGTAAGGGCTGCCCATGGTTCCGGGGAAGCCGAGCCAGTTGACGATGACCGGAGCCGGCCGCCGCGCCACAAGCTTGGTCCGGCCGTCGCGCGTGTAGCCGTTGAGGTCGACGAGGATCTGGATGCCATCGTCGGCGATGCGGCGGGCGGCGGCTGCGTCGTCCATGCCGTTGATGGGCACCCAGTGGTCGACCGCGGCCTTTATCCGCTCCTGCAAGGGACCGCCCGGCGCCGGGCCGCAGTAGTAGACGAACAGTTCCACCGCGGTGCGGTCGTGCAGCTCGAAGATTTCGGCCGTCAGATACCCCACCGCATGGTCGCGCATGTCCGACGACAGATAGCCGATGCGCAGCGGCCGGCCCCGTCGCCCTTCCCGCGCCGCCCAGTGGGAGGTGACCAGACCCTCACCCGGCGCGCCGACGTCGCGCAGGTTGTAGTTCCAGGCTGCTGCGAGCTGCAGCATCGGATCGTCGGCGTAGGCGGCCATGGACAGCGGCGACATCCCGCCCACCAGCGCCTCGCGGCTGACCCGCTCCCACGGCTGGATGACCGGCCATTCGCACTGGCGCTGGCGCAGCGCGACGTAGTGCTGCAGGGCTTCCCGCTGTTCGCGGTCGAGGTCCAGGGTCTGGCGCAGCATCGCCTCGGCGCCGGCGTCCTGCTGGTTCTCCTCAAGCACGCGGGCGATCTGGTTGAGTGCCGCCGTTTTGTGGGTGACGGCGTTGCCGTTCACCGGCGCCAGTCGGTCCACCAGGACGGACCACTGGAGAACCGCCTTGCCGGCGTCCCCCAGCCGTTCGCAGACGCGACCAAGATTGATGTAGGCCGGCATGAAGTCCGGGTTGATGCTCAGTGCCTGTTCCAGGCAATCGCGCGCGGCGTCCAGTTCGCCGCCGTCGGCCAGGACGACGCTGTGGTTGAACAGCACCGCGTAGAGGAGCGGGTGGTCGCCGTTGTGCCGGATCCAGGCGTCGTAGAGCGCCAGGACCGCGGCCGGCCCCGCCGTCACCTTGACCTCCTCCGCGACGCGGATCAGGTCCATGACGCTCAGATCGCGGTCCTTCGCCCGCTGCATGGCCGTCGAGAGGGTGTCGCTGTTCATGCGCCGTTCCTACCTTGATCCTCTTACGCCAGCGCGGCCTCGATGGCCACCACCTGTTCCGGCGTCATGCCGGCGATCTGCGTCGCGGTGAAGGCGTCGAGCTGGGTCGCCGCCAGCGCCCCGATCTGCGCTTCGGTCAGCGCGTCGATGTTGGTGTCGGTGAGCGACGCCACCTGCGTGGTCGTCAGCCCGGTCAGCTGGACCGGGCTCAGCGCGCCGATCTCCGCCGGGGTCAGGCCGGCGATCTGCGTGACGGTCAGCGTGCCGATCTGGCTGGCCGACAGCGCCGCGAACTGCGTGAGGCTCAGCGCCTGCAATTCGGTGACGGCGAGGTTGGTCAGCTGTGTGGACGACATGGCGCTGATTTGCGTGGTGGTCAGCGCGCCGATCTGCGAAGTCGAGAAGGCGCGCAGCTGCACGCGGCCAAGGCTGTTGATCTGCGTGGTGGAGAGGGAGGCGATCTGGGTGTTCGACAGTGCGCCGATCTCCGTCGCCGTCAGCGCGGCAAGTTGCGTCGCCCGCAGGCCGCCGATCTGCGTGGTGCTCAGCGCAGCGATCTGCCCGGCGGTCAGGCCGGCGATCCCGGTGGTCGACAGCGCGCCGATCTGCGCCGCCGCCCACCCGGCGATCTGCGTCGTCGTTAGGCTGGCGAGCCCGGTTCCGGTCATACCGCTGATGCCGGCGACGGACATGGCGGCGATCTGTGTCGCGGTCAGGGCGGCGAGCTGGCTGGTGGACAGCGCGGCCGTCCCGGTGGCGTTCAGGCCACCCATCTGGGTGGTGGTCAGCGCCGCGATGGCGGTGGTGGACAAGCCGCCGATCTGGGTTCCGGTCATCGACGCGATCTGCGCCGTGGTCAGGCTGCGCAACTGCGTGGTGCTGAGCGCGCTGATCTGCGTCTCGCTCAGGCCGCCGATGCCGGTGATGGAGAGCGACGACACCTGGGTTGTCGTCAGGCTCTGGAGTTGGGTGGTGGTCAGCGCGGCCATGCCGGTGGTGGAAATGCCGCCGAGTTGGGTGTTGGTCAGCGTTGCGAGCCCTGCATTGGGCAGGCCGGCGATCTGCGTGGCGGTCATCTCGCCCATCTGGGCCGCCGTCAGGCCGCGCATCTGCGTGGAGGTCAGCACGGCGAGCTGCGTCGTGGACAGGGCGTCGATGCGGGTGGTGGCCAGCGCACCCATCTGCGTCGCCGTCAGGCCGCGCAGCTGCGTGGTCGTCAACGCCGCGATCTGATCCTCGCTCAGGCCGCCAACGCCGGTGGTGGACAGCCAGCCCACCTGGGTAGAGGTGAGCTGCGCCAACTGCGCAGGTGTCAGAGCCTCGACACCCGAAGCGCTCAGCCCGCCGAACTGGACCGTGGTGAGGGCCGAAAGGGCCGTGGTGGACAAGCCGGCGACCTGGGCGGTGGACAACCCGGCCATCTGGGCCGCCGTCAGCCCGCGCATCTGCGTGGTCGTCAGCGCCGCAAACTGGGTGTTGGTCAGGCCATTGAGCGCCGAGGTGGACAGTCCGCTCATCTGGTTCGCCGTCAGGGCACGGAGCTGCGTGGTGGACAGGCCGCCCATCTGCGTCTCCGCGAGGCCGCCGAGCTGGGTCGCCGTGAGTGCCGACAGTTCGGTGGTGGTCAGGCCGGCGACCTGAGTCGTCGTAAGCGCCGTGATGCCGGTCACCGCCAGCGCGCCAAGCTGAGTCGTCGTGAAGGCGGCCAGCGTGTCGGCCGTCAGCCCGGCGATCTGCTCCGTGGCCAGCGCGCCGATCTGCGCCGCCGTCAGGCCACGCACCTGGGAGGAGGTCAAGGCGCCGATCTGGGTCGTGCTCAGGCTCTCCACCGCCGTGGTGGAGAGGCCGCCGATTTGCGCCGCCGTCAGCCAGCCGAGCTGTGTGGCGGACAGCGCTCCGACCTGCGCATCGGTCAGGCCGCGCATCTGGGTGGCGGTCAACGCCGCTACCGAGGTGCTGCCCAGTCCGGCGATCTGCTCCGTCGTCAGGGCGCCGAGCTGCGTGACGGTCAGGCTGCGCAACTGCGTGGCGGTCAGCGCCGCGAGCTGCGTGTTCGTCAGGCTGTCCACCGCGTCATCGGTCAGCGCACCGATCTGCGCGGCTGCCAGCCCGGACATCTGGGTGGTGGTCAGCGCCGCGATCTGCGGGTCGGTCAGCCCGCCCAGCGCCGTTGCGGTGAGCGCGCCAAGCTGCGTCGCCGAGAGGGCGGCGAGCTGCGTCGTGCTGAACTCGCGGATGTCGTCGGCGGCCAAGCCTTTGATCTGGGTGGTGGTCAGCGCCGCCATCTGCCCCGCCGTCAGGCTGCGCAACCCGATGTCGGACAGCGCGCCGATCTGCGTCGCCGTGAGGCCGCGCAGCTGCGTGGCCGTCAGGGCGGCGACCTGCGCCGCCGTGAGCCCCCCGATGCCGCTGGCGGAAATCCCGCCGATCTGCGTGGCGGACAGCGCGGCCATCTGCGTGGCGGTCAGCGCCTCAACCTGCGTGTCCTTCAACCCGCCGAGCTGGGTGGTGGTCAGTACGGCCATGTCGGCTGTGCCCAGCGCGCCCAGTTGCGTGGTGTTCAGCGAGCCCAGCTGGCTCGCGGTCAGGCCGCGGATCTGGAGGGTGCTCAGCGTCGCGATCTGCGCGGCGCTGAGCCCACCGACGCTGTCGGTTGGCAGACCGGCGATCTGCTGCGGCGTCAGGGCGGCAAGCTGGGTGGTGGCCAGCGCGCCGAGCTGGGTGGCGCTCAGCCCGCTGACGCCGTTCGCCGAAAGCGTCGCGATCTGCGTCGTCGACAGCCCGCCGAGCTGGGCCGGCGTCAGCGCCTCGATCTGCGTTCCCCTCAGTCCGCCGAGCTGTGTGGTGCTCAGCGCGTTCATCTGGGTCGCCGTCAGGCCGCTCACCTGGGTGGTGGTCAGCGCGCCGATTTGCGTCGGCGTCAGGGCCCGCAGCTGGGTCGAGGTCAGCCCTGCCATCTGCGTGTCCGTCAGGCCGGCCACGCCGTCGCCGGACAGGGCCGCCATCTGCGCCTCGGAAAGGACGGACAGCTGCGTCGCGGCCAGTGCACCGACCTGGGCCGTCGTCAGCCCGCCGAGCTGGGTGACGTTCATCCAGGATATCGCGGTGGTGGTCAGCGCGGCGAGTTGGGTGGATTCCAGCGCCCCGACCTGGGTTGCCGTCAGCCCCCGCACTTGCGTGGTGGTCAGCGCCGCCACGCCGGTGGTGGTCAGGGCAGCGGCCTGAGCCGGGGTGAGCGCGCTGATCTGGGTCGAGGTAAGCGCGCCGAACTGCGTGGCGTCCAGGGCGGCTAGCTGGGTGTCCGCCAGCCCCTTGACCGCGGCGGTGGACAGGGCCGCGATCTGCGTCCGGTTCAAGGCGCCGAGCTGGGCGGGCGTCAGCGCCGCCACGCCGGACGCCGACAATCCGCCGATCTGTACGGCCGACAGCGAGGTGATCTGCGTCGTGGTCAGCCCGTCGATCTCGTCGGGCGACAGCGCGCCGAGCTGGGCGGCCGTCAGGCCGCGCACCTGTGTGGTGGTCAGTGCGGCGAGCTGCGTTTCACGAAGCCCGTCGATCGAGCCCGTGGAGATCGCAGCAATCTGCGTGGTGGTCAGCGCGCCGAGCTGTGTGACGGTCAGCGCCGCCACCCCGGTTTCGGCCAGGGCCGACACTTGCGTGGCGGCCAGCGCGCCGAGCTGGGCCGTCGTCAATGCGCCGACAGCCTCTTCGGAGAGGGCGGCCAGCTGCGTCGTCCGCAGCGCACGGGTCTGCGTAACGGTCAGCGCGGCGGCGCCCGTGGACGTCAATCCGCCGAGTTGAGTGGCGGTCAAGGCCGCCGCCTGCGCCGTGGTGAGGGCGGCAAGCTGGGTGGTGGCCAGTGCGCCGAGCTGGGTTTCGTTCAGTCCGGTGATCGCCGCCGGCGACAGGGCGGCGATGCGGGTCGCCGTCAGGCTGGCGATCTGCTCGGTGCTGAACGAGCCGACCTGCGTCGCTGTGAAGCCGGCGAGTTGGGCCGTGGAAAGGGCCGCCAGCGTCGTCGTCGTCAGGCTGCTGGCCTGCGTCGTACTCAGGGAGGCGATCTGGGCCGCCGTGAAGGCACCCAGCTGCGTCGCGCTCAGGCCGGCCATCTGCGTCGCTGTCAGCCCGCTTACTCCGGTTGCGGCCAGCGAGGCCATCTGCGTCGTGCTCAAGGCGCCCATCTGGGTGCCGGTCAGACTGCTCATCACGGCCGTGGGAAGGCTGCGCAGCTGGGTGGTCGTCAGAGCTGAAACCGCGGTGGTCGTGAAGGCCTGGAGTTGCGCCGTGTCCATGGCTTGGAACTGGGCCGCCGTCAGGCCCTTGACCTGGGTGGACGTCAGCGCTGCGACTTCCGTCGTCGTCAGGGCGGCGATCTGGGAGTTGGCCAAACTTCCAAGTTGGGCTGCGGTCAGGCCTCTGATCTGGGTGGTCGTCAGGGACGACACCTGTTCGGCCGACAGGCCACGGAGCGCCGTGGCCGTCAGGACGCCCATCTGCGTCGCGGTGAAGGCCCCGAGCTGGGTCGCCTCCAGGCTCTCCAGCGCCGTCGCGGTCAGTCCCCTGACCTGCGTGGCCGTCAGGGCGGCAACCTGCGTGCCGGTCAGCCCGTCGAGCCCTTCGGTCGACAGCTGCGCCATCTGCGTTGCGGTGAGACCGCTGATCTGCGTGGTGGTCAGCGACGCCACCTGGGTTTCATTCAGGCTCCGCACACCGACCGCGGTCAGCGCGGCCATCTGGGTCCAGGTCAGATGATCCAGCTGCTGCGTCGTCAGCGCCCGAATGCCGGTTTCCCCAAGTCCGTAGACCTGCGTCGCGCTCAGCGCCGCCATCTGCGTCGAGGTCAGGCCGGTAACACCCGTGGTGGACAGGGCTCCCATCTGGGCCGCGGTCAGCCCCTTGATCTGGGTGACCATCAGTGTGCCGACGTCGGTCGAGGACAGCGAGCCGATCTGACTTGCGCTCAAGGCCGCGATCTGGCCGGACGATAGTGCGTTCCATTGGGTTCGGGCCAGATCGCCGATCTGCGTCGCGGTCAGCCCGCGCACGCCGGTGGCGGATAGCGACGCCAGCTGCGCTGTCGACAACCTGGCAAGCTGGGGGGCGCTCAGCGCGGCCACCTGTGTATCCCGCAGCCCGGTCACCTGGGTCGTGCTCAACATCGACAGTGTCGTCGTCGTCAGACCGCCGACCTGGCTGGTGGTCAGTGCGCCGATCTGCGTCGCCGTAAGCGCGCGGAACTGCGTGGTGGTGAGACCCTGGATCTGCGTGTCGCTCAGGCCGCTGATGCCGGCGCCGGACAAGGCGGTGATCTGTGTCGGATTCAACGCGCCCAGTTGGGTGGCGGTCAGCGCGGCGGTCATCGTCGCGGTGATGCCTCGGAGCTGGGTCGTGGACAGCGACGCCACGTCGGTTGCCGTCAGCCCGCGGACTTGGGTTTCGCTCATCGCGGCGAACTGGGCGGCCGTCAGGCTCCGGGTCTGTTCGTCAGTCAGGCCCGAGATCTGGGTCGTCGTCAGGCTGTCCACCGTATCGGCGCTCAGAGCCGCGACCTGCTGTGTGGTCAGGCCCCGCAGCTGTTCGGTGGTCAGTGCCGCCACCTGCTCGTCGGTCAGCCCCTTGATCGCCGTGGCCGTCAGCCCGGCCATCTGCGTGGGCGCCAGGGCGGAAACCTGCGTGCTCGTCAGCGCCGCGACCCCGGCCGCGTTCAGCGCGCCAAGCTGGGTCCGGGTCAGCACGCCGATCTGTGACGTCGTCAGCGCGGAAATGCCGGTGGTCGACAGGGTCGACATCTGGCTCGTGGCCAAGCCCTTGACCTGGGTCGTGCTGAGCGACTGGATCTGCGTGGCGCTCAAGGCGCCGATTTGTGCGCCGGTCAGCCACGACAGCTGCGTTGAGCTGAGGGCGCCGAGCTGCGTGACGGTCAGCGCTTCCACCTTGCTTGTGCTCAGCGCGCGGATCTGAGTGACGTCCAACCGGATGATCTGGGTGCTCCCCAGCGCGTCCATGCTTTCGGCGGAGAGGGCGGCGAGGTGTGCCGGCTTCAGCCCCGAAAGCTGAGTGGTGGTCAGGGACGACACCTGCGTGCCCGTCAAGCCCTGGGCGCCGGCGGCGCTCAGGGCGCCAATCTGCGCAGCCGAAAGCACGCCGAGCTGGGTGGCGCTCAACGCCCCCACCTGGTCCGCCGTGAGCCCGCCGACGGCGGTGGTGGTCAGCGCACGCATCTGCGTGGCGGTCAGCGCGCCGACTTGGTCCAGGGCCAGCGTCGCGACGTGATCCCACCGCAGGCCGGTGATCTGCGCAACGCCTAGCCGGCCGATCAGCGTCGTGCTGAGCCCGCTGACCTGGGATGTCGTCAAGGCAGCGACGTGCGCAGCCGACAGGGCCGCCAACTGCGACGTGTTGAGCGCCTCAAGGCCGGTACTCGTCAGCGCGCGCATCTGGGTAGCGGTCAACGCCGACACCAGCGTCGGCGTCAGCCCGCCGATCTGCGTGGCGTTCAAGGTTGCCACCGACGTGCCGCTCAATGCCTTGATCTGTGTGGCGTTCAGGCTTCCGAGGGCCGTCGGAGCGAGTTGGCCGACTTGGTCGGCCGACAGCCTCGAAAGGTGGGCCGGGGTCAGCGCGGCGGTCTGCGTCGTCGTCAGCGCGGCAACCTGCTCCCCGGTCAGGCCGGAGATCTGCGTCGGCGTAAATGCGTTGATCTGGGTCGCCTGCAGTCCGCTGAACTGCGTCACGGTGAGGGCGCCGATCTGCGTTTCGGTCAGGTCCACGATGGCGGTCCTGCTGATCGCCCCGAGCTGGGTCGGCGCCAGGGCCGCCAGTTGCTGGTTGCTCATCACGCGCAGCTTGCTGACGTTCATGCCGCCGATCTGCGTGGTCGTCAGTGACGAGATCTGCGTCGTCGACAGGCTTTCGAACTGGGTCGGCGTCATGTACGCCAGCTGGGTGGACGTCATCGCGGCAAACTGCGTCGCGGTCAGCGCCGCCAGGTGGGTCACCGTCAGCCCCCGCAACGACGTGGGGGAGAGCGCCGAAAACTGTGTCGGCGACAGTGCGGCGAGCTGGGTGCCAGCGATGACTTCCAGGTGGCTCCCGGCGAGTCCGGCAAGCTGGGGCGTGGTCAGCGCCGCCAGCTGCGCGGTGGTCAGCGCCAGGAACTGGTCGGTGGTGAGCGACCCGAGTTGCGCGCTGTTCAGCGCGCCGATCTGCGTGGTCGTCAGGTTGTCAATGTCGGACACCGACATGCTGCGAATCTGCGTGGCCGTCATCGCGGCGATCTGGGCGGTGCCGAAGCCGCTCATCTGCGCTACGCTCATGTCGGCGATGTCGGTGACGCTCAGTCCGCGGATGCTGGCGACGGTCAGCGCGCCGATCTGCGTCGGCGACAGTGCCGCGAGCTGTTCCATGGTCAGCGCCATGACCCCTGTTGAGGTCAGGCCGGACACCTGGGTGGTCGCCAGCGTCTGGATGATGTCCGTCGTCAGGGCGGCGATCTGCGGTGAGGTCAGCGAGGCGAAATGCCCCGCCGTCAGGCCGGAGGCCTGTGTGGCGGTCAGGGCGGCGGCCGCCGTCGTGGTCATTCCGCGGATCTGGGTCGCGTTCAGCGAGCCGAGCTGCGTGGACGACAGGACCGCGAACTGATCGGTTCTCAGCACGGCAAGCTGTCCCGCCGTCAGGCCGTCAAGCTGGGTCGTCGTCAGGGCGGCGATGAGCGTGGAAGACAGGCCGGACAGCTGCGTGGCCGACAGCGCGCCGATCTGGGTCGACGTCATGCCGCTGAGCTGCGTGGTGGTCAGAAGCCCCAGTTCGGTGGTCGTCAGTCCAGGAACCTGGGCGGTCGTCAGCGCCCCGAGTTGGACCGGCGAGAGGATCTGGAACTGAGCGTCGGTGAGTTCGCGGATGTCCGCCGCGGTCAATCCACGGATCTGGTTGGTGGTCAGCGCGGCGATTGCGTCCACGCCGAACGCGTCCATCTGCGCGTCAAGCAGGATCGAGAGCTGGGAGCCGCTGAAGGCCATCTGGGCGGCGCTGATCATGCTGATCTGCGACGTCGTCAGGGCCGTCATCTGCGTGGTTGTCAGCGCCGCAAGCTGCGTCCGGGTCATCGCCGCGATCTGCGAGGTGCTGATCGAGCCGATGTCGGTCTTGTTCAAGGACCGGATGTTGGTGGTCGAGAGCTGCGCGAACTGCGAAGGCGACAGGGAGGAGATGCTGATGCTCATGACCACGTGCCTCCCGCGAATGCCGCGGACGGAGGCGCGGCCATGGCAGTGCCATGCCACGGCGCCTGTGCCGCCCGGCTGTTTTCCTTGACGATCGGTTCAGGCCGCGACCAGCGCCGGCACGCGGACAAGGATCCGGCGCACGTCGTGGTCCCAGCTTGATGGGTGTTCCTGATTCCCATGGTCGGCGCTCTGTTCTTGCCATGCCCACCGGCAAGCCGTTCGCGTCTTCCGTTAGGTCACATCGTCGACATGGTCGGTGGACGGCTCGCTTCGCCAAGGACGAGGCTGTTCGGATGAGGAGGGAGACCGCGTCGTCGGGACTCCCGCCTACGATCGAAGGATCGCTGCAAGGACCGCCATGACGTCGCTCCCTTCTGAACGTTGAGCACCGCTACCGGCACACACGGTAAGCGAGCGCGGCGATTCTGTCAAAATTTGTGCCGCAATTTTTTTCCGGGTCTGATGGGGATAAGTTGCCGCACCTCGTGCCGACACGTGACGCTGCGATTCTCCACGGCCGGCCGGAAACAATGTTGCGGCGCGACATAAACCTTAACTGTGATGCGGGAATTGCGAAAAAATTGAACTGCGGAAGGGGGTTATCAGCCGTCACCCCAAGAAAATGCGTGCGAATGCGAATCAGTCTCACTATAACGGCAGGATCGTTTCGCGTTCGGGGGAGTTCGTTGCCGATGCCCAATCCGCTTCTTCCGCTTTCCTGCGGGTTCGCCGCGCTCCTGTCCGCGGGTGCCGCGCTGGCGCAGGAGGCCGGCGCACCCGCCGCGGACCCCGCCATCGCGGTGCCGGCTGCCGCTCCCGCCGTCGCCCCGATCGCCGCCCCCATCGCCAACGCCATGCTGCCGCACGACCTGTCGCCGTGGGGCATGTTCATGGCCGCCAGCCCGGTGGTGCAGGCGGTCATGGTCGGGCTGGCGCTGGCCTCCGTGGCGACGTGGACGGTCTGCCTCGCCAAGGCGCTGGAGCTGTCCTCGGCCCGGCGCAAGACGGCCGCCGCGCTGCAGGCGCTGGAGCAGGCCCGTTCGCTGACCCAGGCGGCGGAGCAGGTGGGCTTCGACAAGGGGCCGGCGGCGTCGCTGCTGCGCGCCGTCATCGCCGAGGCGCACCAATCGGCCGACGCGCCATCGCGCGAGGGGCTGAAGGAGCGTGCCGCCTCGCGCCTTGAGCGGATCGAGGCGGCGGCCGGGCGGCGCATGACTCGCGGTACCGGCATCCTGGCCAGCATCGGGTCGACCGCCCCCTTCATCGGCCTGTTCGGCACGGTGTGGGGCATCATGACCAGCTTCATCGGCATCGCCAAGACGCAGACCACCAACCTCGCCGTCGTGGCGCCGGGCATCGCCGAGGCGCTGCTGGCCACCGCCATCGGCCTGGTCGCCGCCATCCCGGCGGTGGTCATCTACAACGCCTTCTCGCGCTCCATCGGCAACTACCGCGCCCAGCTGGGCGACGCCTCGGCCGCGGTGCTGCGCCTCTTGAGCCGCGACATCGACCGCCACGCGCTGCCGCGCGCCTCGGCCGCGGAGTAAGCTGCCATGGCCGCCCGCCTCGACCATGGCTCCGACGACCTTTCCGAGAACCACGAGATCAACGTCACGCCGTTCATCGACGTCATGCTGGTGCTGCTGATCATCTTCATGGTGGCGGCGCCGCTGGCGACGGTGGACGTGCCGGTGGACCTGCCGGCCTCGACCGCGCAGCCCAACCCGCGCCCGGACAAGCCGCTGTTCCTGACCATCCAGGCCGACAAGACGCTGTCGGTGGGCGACGCGCCGGTGGCGCGCGAGGCGCTGGGCGCGGCGCTGGACGGGGTGACGCACGGCGACAAGGGCACCCGCGTGTTCCTGCGCGCCGACCGCACCGTGGACTACGGCGAGCTGACCGAGGTGATGAACGCGCTGCGCGCCGCCGGCTACCTGAAGGTGGCGCTGGTCGGGCTTGAGGGTGCGGCCGCCGGTGCCGGTGCGCAATGAGCGTGGTGGCCTTGGTGGATGAGGATCGCCGCGATCCGATCCTGACGCGCTGGGGCGGCAGCCTTGCCGTGGTGCTGGGCGCGCACGCGATGGTCGCCGCCGCGATGCTGACGTGGCGCATGCCGGTGGAGCCGGTGCAGCCGCCGCCCGCCGCGGTGATGATCGACTTGGCCCCCATGCCGCAGGCCCCGCCGGCCGAGCCGCAGGAGACCCCGCCGGAGCCACTGCCGCCGCAGCCCGAACCGCTGCCGGAACCGCCGCCCCCGGAACCGGTGGTCGAACCGATTCCCGAACCGGTCCCGGAGCCGCTTCCGGAACCCATCGTCGAGCCGCTTCCCGAACCCTTGGCGGAACCGCCGCCGGTGGAGGCGGAGGTGACGCTGCCCGAGCCGCCGCCCCCGCCCAAGGTGAAGCCCAAGGACAAGCCGAAGCCGCAGCCGCCGAAGGTGGAGCGCCCGAAGCCCGAACCGGCGCCCCGGCCCACGCCGCCGGCCGCCGCGGCGCCCGCCTTGCCGGCCCCGCCGGCCCCGGTCGCCGCCGCCCCGGCGCCCGGCCCGGTGTCGACGCAGACCAGCCGGGCGGTTCCTACGTGGCAGGGCCTCGTTCTGGGCCACCTGGAACGGCACAAGCGCTACCCGCGCTCGGCCCAGGTGCGCCGGCAGGAGGGGGTGGCGCAGGTGCGTTTCGTCATCGACCGGCAGGGCCGGGTGCTGTCGGCGCGCCTGGAGAAGAGTTCCGGCCACGAGATCCTGGACGAAGAGACCGTGTCGCTGGTCGAGCGCGCCTCGCCACTGCCGGCGCCCCCGCCGGAGATGCCGCAGGAGCGGATCGAACTGGTCGTGCCGGTACAGTTCTTCGTGCGGTGAGCGTGCAGCCGAATAACCCAGGATCACCCTCAGTTATTGCGAACGAGAATTATTCGCAGATTCCGGTTGCGCGATTGTGACAGAATGATAATAAGAATTATTCGCATTCTATGGAACTTCGGATTGGGGGATCCACGTGTCACAATCGCTTTCCGGCGCACTTTCGGGCGTTAAGTCCGCCCGGGCCTCGCGCCAGATCCTCGGCGCTTCCACCCTGGGCTTGGCGCTCAGCTTCGCCGCCGCCCCGGCCGGCGCGCAGACGGCCGCCCAGAATCCGGCCGGCGCCACGCAGCTGCCGTCCATCTCCGTCGAGGGGCAGGGTGCCGCCGACGGCTACAAGGTCGACCAGCTGCAGTCGCCGAAGTACACGGCGCCGCTGGTCGACACGCCGCGCTCCGTCACCGTGATCCCGCAGGAGGTGATCACCGAGCGCGCCTCCACCTCCCTGGCCGACATCCTGCGCACCACGCCGGGCATCACGCTGGGCTCGGGCGAGGGCGGCAACCCGATCGGCGACCGGCCGTTCATCCGCGGCTTCGACGCCATGACCGACACCTTCATCGACGGCATGCGCGACACCGCCGCGCAGTCACGCGAGGTGTTCAACCTGGAGCAGGTGGAGATCGCCAAGGGTCCCGGCTCCGCCTACACCGGGCGCGGCGCCACCGGCGGCAGCCTGAACCTGGTCACCAAGACGCCGAAGGCGCAGAACTTCATCGCCGGTTCGGTGGCGCTGGGCACCGACATGACCAAGCGCGTCACCGGCGATGTGAACCGCGTGGTGGCCGACGGCGTGGCGCTGCGCCTCAACGCCATGTTCCATGACGCCGACGTGGCCGGCCGCAAGGACGTGGAGGTCAGCCGCTGGGGCATCGCGCCGTCGCTGACGCTGGGCCTGAACGGGCCGACGCGGGCGACCTTCAGCTACTACCACATGCAGACGGACGACATCCCGGACTACGGCCTGCCGTACGACCCGCGCACGGGCAAGCCGGTGGACGTGCCGCGCGACACCTTCTACGGCCTGAAGAACCGCGACTTCCAGAAGGTGACGACCGACAGCGGCACGATCCGGCTGGAGCACGACATCTCCAGCTCCTTCACCATCCGCAACACCACGCGCTACACGTGGTCGGAAAACCGCTACATCGTCACCAACCCCGACGACACGCGCGGCAACGTGGTGCGCGGCCTCGTCTGGCGCTCGCCCAAGTCGCGAAACGCCGACACCTGGTCGCTGGTCAACCAGACCGACCTGGTGGGCGAGTTCACCGTCGCCGGCTTCAAGAACAGCGTCGCCACCGGCATCGAGTTCAGCCGCGAGAACACCCGCAACCGCGCCTTCGCCGTGCCCAGCGGCAGCAGCACCTGCCGCACCACGGGGGCCGGCACCGGCTACAACTGCACCAGCTTGTACACCCCGAACCCGGACGACCCGTGGTCGGGCAACATCACGCCGGCCACCACCTTCACCCGCACCACCACCGACACGGCATCGGCCTACGCCTTCGACACCATCGAGCTGTCGCCGCAGTGGTCGATCAACGTCGGCCTGCGCTTCGACAGCTATTCGACGGAGGTGGCGCCGACGAATCTGAAGAACGACTCGCGCTTCCTCAACTACCAGCTGGGCGTGGTGTACAAGCCGCTGCCCAATGGCAGCATCTACGTGTCGCACGGCACGTCCTCCAACCCGTCGGGCGAGACGGCGGGCGAGGGTACGGCGAGCCTGTCCGCCACCAACGCCAACATCGATCCGGAGCAGAACCGCAGCTTCGAGATCGGCACCAAGTGGGACCTGCTGAACCGCAAGCTGTCGGTCACCGGTGCGGTGTTCCGCATCGAGAAGACCAACGCCCGCGTCACCAACCCGCTGGGCGGCGACCAGCTTCTGGTGGGCGAGCAGCGCGTCGACGGGTTCGAGGTCGGCGTGCAGGGCAGCATCACCGACGCCTGGAAGGTCTTCGCCGGCTACACCTTCCTGGACAGCAAGATCGTCAACGGCGGCCCGGCCCGCGTGAACGAGGGCAAGGAGTTCCCCAACACCGCCCCGCACAGCTTCAGCCTGTGGAGCACGTACGAGCCGGCCAAGGGCGTCACCGTCGGCGGTGGCGCCTTCTACATGGGCCGGCGCTATGGCGATGCCGCCAACACCAAGGAGGTGCCGCCGTTCTGGCGCTTCGACGCCATGGCCTCCTACCAGGTGACGGAGAACGTGAACGTCCAGCTGAACGTCCAGAACATCTTCAACGAGCGCTACTTCGACAAGCCCTACACCACCCACTTCGCCACGGTGGCGCCGGGCCGGTCGGCCCTGCTGACCACCAGCTTCAAGTTCTGACCGCGACGGAGCAACGCCCCCGCCCACACAGGGCGGGGGTACCTTAGCCATGCCCCCGCACCATGGTGCGGGGGCACCTTAGCCAGGGGGACCGACATATGCTGCTGACCATTCCCGACGTCCTGACCAGAGATCAGGTCGCCTACTGCCGCGAGATCATGGACCGAACCGAGTGGGTGGACGGGAAGGTCACGGCCGGACACCAGTCCGCGCTGGCCAAGAACAACATGCAACTGCCGGAGGGCAGCCCGGCCGCGCGCGAGATCGGCGACATCATCCTGAACGCGCTGTCCGCCAACCCGCTGTTCGTCGCGGCAGCCCTGCCGCTGAAGGTCTTCCCGCCGCTGTTCAACCGCTATTCCGGCGGGCAGTCGTTCGGCATCCACGTGGACAACGCCATCCGCCTGATGCGCGGCAGCGACTTCCGCATCCGCAGCGACCTGTCGGCGACGCTCTTCTTCTGCGATCCCGAAGACTACGACGGCGGCGAGCTGGTGGTGGAGGACACCTACGGCGAGCACCGGGTGAAACTGCCGGCCGGGCACATGGTGCTGTACCCCTCCACCAGCCTGCACGAGGTGACGGCGGTGACGCGGGGTGCCCGCGTCTGCTCCTTCTTCTGGATGCAGAGCATGGTGCGCGACGTGGGGCAGCGCACGCTGCTGTTCCAGCTGGACGCCACCGTCCAGCAGCTGGGGGCGGAGAAGGGCCACAAGGACCCGGCCGTCGTGCAACTGACCGGCATCTACCACAACCTCGTCCGCCGCTGGGCGGATACCTGACACGGCCGGCCAGGGGACGACCGCCATGACGACTGTTCACCGCACGCAACGGCTCTGGTACCGCGCACTCCAGCAGATCCACCTGTGGGTCGGGCTGCTGCTGTGCCTGCCGCTGGTCATGCTGGGCATCACCGGCTCCATCCTGGTGTTCGAGCACGAGCTGGAGGACCTTTTCGCCGCCCCGCCGGCCTACACGCTGACGGCGGGGGAGCCGAAGCCGCTGGCCGCCATCGTCGACGCGGCGCGCGCCGCCGCACCCAAGGACCTGTCGCCCGGCATGGTGATCCTGCCGGAGGCAGCGGGCGAGCCGGCCACCGTGCGCCTGATGCCGGCCGGCCGAGGCGGCCCCGGCCCGGGTGGGCAAGTGATGCTGATCGACCCGGTGTCGCTGACCGTGCTGGAGACCAAGGCGCCGACCGCCGGGCTGATGCGGCAGATCTTCCTGCTGCACGCCAACCTGCTGGCGCCCAGCCGGACGGGCCGCGAGATCGTCGGCTGGCTGGGCGTGGTGATGCTGGTGCTGGGCGTCAGCGGCCTTGTGCTGTGGTGGCCGCGGCAGGGCCGCTGGAAGGCTGCCTTCACCGTGAAGCCGGGGGCGCGCGGCGTGCGCCTGCACCGCGAGCTGCACGGCGCGGTCGGCATCTGGTCGCTGGTGGTCTTCATGGTGATCAGCTTCAGCGGCGTCTACCTGGCCTTCCCGCAGACGCTGGGCGAGGCGATGTCGTCCGTGTTCCCGGCCCGCGACCTGCGCGCCAACGTGAAGGTCGAACCGGTGCGGGGCGCCGCGCCGGCCGACGTGGACACGGCGGTGGCGCTGGCCAGGGCCGAGGTGCCGGACGGCGAGCTGCGCATGGTCGGCCTGCCGGCGCGGCCCGACCAGCCCTACCGCGTCACCCTCGCCCCGCCGGGGCACGAGCACGGGGCGCCGATGATCGCGGCCTTCGTCGATCCGTGGGCGAAGCGCGTCGTCGAGGTGCGCGACCCGCGCGGCTATTCGGTGGGGGAGGTCATCATGGGCTGGCAGCGCCCATTGCACGGCGGGCAGGGGTTGGGCTGGACCTGGAAGATCCTGACGTTCCTGTCGGGCGTCCTGCCGCCGCTGTTCGCGGTGACGGGGACCTACATGTGGCTGCTGAAGCGCCGGGCGCGGCGGGCGCAGGATGCGCAACGGGCCGCGGCGCGGGCGGGGGCGGTGTAACGCCGCCTCACCGCCTCCCCAGCGCTGCGCCGTCCCGGTGCACCTGCTTGCGGCAGTCGGCGAGGATGTTGCCGACGGTGACGCGCTCGCGCTCGTCCATGGTCAGCTGCCAGCGCGCCTTCACCGCCACCCAGTCGACCACGTAGCGGCACAGCTCGTCATCGTCCGGGGGCAGCCATTCCTCCGGTCCCTTGGAGCCCTTGGCGCGGTTGGCGGCGGCGGAGACCACCACCAGCGTGCGCGGGTCGGTCATGTCGTTGGCGAAGGCGGCGCGGCGCGCCCGGTCCCAGGCGTGGCCGCCGCTGTTGTGCGCCTCCTCCAGCGGCACGCGGTGGTCGACGTCGAGCGCCTTGGGATCGCGGAACTCCTCGCCCGTATAAGGATCCAGCCAGCGGCCGCGCACCACCCGGCAGCCGTCGGGCGACAGCTGGGCGGGAACGATGCTGTCGCGGATCAGCGCCTCCTCCCGCGTGTTCAGGCAGCTTCCCTGACGCTCCAGCCAGTGCGGCCAGTCGTCCCGTTCGTAGCCGCGGCGTGCTTCCGGCTCCACGCGGATCTGCGTCAGCCAGGCGTCGACCTGGGCGTAATCGATGCGCGGGCCGGTCGGCGCCACCGGCGGCACGCGGCGGGCCACCGCGTCGTGCTTCTCGGGGCGGCGGCGCGGCTTCTCCTCCTCCAGGCCCAGCATCCGCGCGACCGTGCCCGTCGGCAGGACGTCGATGCGCTCCAGCAGAAGCGCGCCGCCGATCAGCGCCAGGACGACCAGCAGCCCGCCCAGCGTCAGCGGCCGCCGCGACCGCCCCGTTCCGGGGATCCTCCCACGCCCGACCATCCCATTCCTCACCATATTCCTGTATGCCCGTGCCTGCCGTGTCGCGGCCCCGACGTCAACCTCCCTGAAGAGAATGCGGCGACATTCCGACGCGGCCCCCCGATTCCGGCACTTTCGGCTGACATAGCGCATAATGCCGTCCCCAAAGCGTCGTATACTCCCCCCAATCGGATCGCTTCGCGGGGACGGAGCCCATGGATCGCACGGCAACGACGATCGACCGCACGGGAGAGAAAGGCGCAGTGATGCGCCGCGACGGCCTGGATGCCCTCATCGCCGCGCTGCACGGCGAGGGGTACGAGGTGATCGGGCCGCGCCCACGCGACGGCGCCATCGCCTACGAGCCCGTCGACTCGACGGCCGACCTGCCGGTCGGGCGTGCGGACGAGCAGGACGGCGGGCATTACCGGCTGGTCGACGGGCCGGCGGGTGCCCTCTTCGCCACCACGGTCGGCCCTCACACCTGGAAGCGTTACCTGTACCCGCCGCGCCAGACGCTGTGGTCGGCCAAGCGGACCGGCAGCGGCTTCGCGGTGATGCCGGAGGATGCGGCGCCACCGCGCTATGCCTTCCTCGGCGTGCGGCCGTGCGAGCTTCGGGCCATGCAGGTGCAGGACCGCGTGTTCGGCGTCACCGACTTCCCCGGCCGCGACACCCGCACGCCGCAGTTCACCGACACGGGCTACGCCCGCAAGCGCGCCGGGACCTTCGTCATTGCGGTCAACTGCGGACGCGCCGGCGGCACCTGCTTCTGCGTGTCCATGGACGGCGGGCCGAAGGCGGACGGCGGTTTCGACCTCGCCGTCACCGAACTTCCCGGCGAGGACGGGTACACCTATCTGGTCGAGGCGGGAAGCGAACGCGGGGCGGAGCTGCTGGACACCCTGCCGGCCCGGCCGGCCGAGGCCGCGGACATGGCTGCGGCGCAGGCCGTCACCGACGCCGCCGCCGTGCAGATGGGCCGGGAGATGGTGGCGGACGCGCCCCGCCTGCTGGCCGACAACCTGGAGCACCCGCGCTGGGAGGAGGTGGCGAAGCGCTGCCTGTCGTGCGCCAACTGCACCATGGTCTGCCCGACCTGCTTCTGCTCGACCATGGAGGACGTCACCGACCTGACGGGCGCGGAGACGCGGCGCGAGCGGCGGTGGGATTCCTGCTTCACCATCGACTTCTCCTACATCCACGGCGGCAGCATCCGGCAGAGCACGGCGTCGCGCTACCGGCAGTGGATCACCCACAAGCTGTCCACCTGGCACGAGCAGTTCGGCACGTCGGGCTGCACCGGCTGCGGCCGGTGCATCACCTGGTGCCCGGTCGGAATCGACATAACCGAGGAGGCCCGCGCCATCCGCGACGACGTCGCCGCCTCGGCCAACGAGGGGGGAAGGTGACATGGTCGCGATCGAAGGCCTCGGCCGGCTGCTGGCCGAACACCCGTTCTTCAAGGACATGCAGCCGGACGTGCGCGACATCGTTGTCGGCTGCTGCGCCAACGCGCACTACCGCCCGGGCGAGTTCCTGTTCAAGGAGGGCGGGCAGGCCGACCACTTCTACCTGATCCGCGAGGGCAGCGTGGCGGTGGAGGTGCATGCCCCCGGCCGCCCCGGCGTGGTGGTGGAGAACATCGGCGAGGGCGACATCATCGGCTGGTCCTGGCTGGTGGAGCCGTACCGCTGGACCTTCGACGCCCGCGCCACCGACCAGGTGCGCGCCATCACCATCGATGGCGCCTGCCTGCGCCGCAAGATCGAGGCGAACCACGAGCTGGGCTACGAACTCTACCGCCGCTTCATCCCGATCATGGGGCGCCGCATCGCCGAGGCGCGCCTGCGCATCGTCGAGCTGACGGTCGACCCATACGCGGGTTGACCGGGTCCCTGATGGGAGGGAGCGTGATGGGAGGAAGCGCCATGACCGTTGCCGTCCTCGACCGCGAACAGGCCGCGGCGCCGGACCCGATGCTGACGCGGCCGTTCCGCATCGTGCGGCGGATCGCCGAGGTCGACGGCTGCTTCACGCTGCACCTGCGGGCGGAGGACGGCAGCCCCTTCGCCTACCGGCCCGGCCAGTTCAACATGCTCTACGTCTTCGGCGTGGGCGAGGTGGCGATCTCCATCTCCGGCGACTGCCGCGACCTGACGACGCTGGTGCACACGGTGCGCGAGGTCGGCACGGTCACCAAGGCGATGGCCAAGCTGAAGCCCGGCGACGTGATCGGCGTGCGCGGCCCCTTCGGCACGCCCTGGCCGATCGAGGAGTCCTACGGCAACGACATCCTGTTCGTGACCGGCACCATCGGCTTGGCGCCGCTGCGCCCGCTGATCTACGAGGTGCTGCACCGGCGCGAGCATTTCGGCAAGGTGGTGCTGTGCTACGGCTCGCGCGGGCTGCACGACATCCTTTACGAGAAGCTGCTGCACCAGTGGCGCGGCCGGTTCGACATGCAGGTGCACGTGACGGCGCACTCCGCCCCCGCCGGCTACCGCGGCCGGGTGGGCAGCGTCGCCGGCCTCGTGAAGATCGCCCGCTTCGATCCCGAGCACACCACCGCCTACGTCTGCCGGTCGGAAACGATGACGCGCCCGGCGGTGCAGGCGCTGCACGACCGCGGCGTCACGTCGGAGCGCATCTACGTGACGCTGGAGCGCAACATGAAATGCGCGGTCGGCTTCTGCGGCCATTGCCAGATGGGATCGTCCTTCATGTGCAAGGACGGGCCCGTCTACCGCTACGACACCATCGAGAGCATCTTCTCCTTGCGGGAGCTGTAGCCATGGCCGAGGTGAGAAGACCCAAGCTGGCCGTCTGGAAGTTCTCGTCCTGCGACGGCTGCCAGTTGAGCCTGCTCGACTGCGAGGACGAGCTGCTGGCCGTGGCCGGCGCCGTGGAGATCGCCTATTTCCTGGAAGCCACGCGGGTGGAGATCAAGGGGCCGTACGACGTCTCGCTGGTCGAGGGCTCCATCACCACGCCGCACGACGCCGAGCGCATCCGGAAGATCCGCAAGCAGTCGAAGGCGCTGGTCACCATCGGCGCCTGCGCCACGGCGGGCGGCATCCAGGCGCTGAGGAACTTCCGCGACGTGGACGGCTTCATCCGGGCGGTCTACGCGCACCCGGAGTTCATCGACACGCTGGCGACCTCCACCGCCATCCAGGACCACGTGAAGGTGGACTTCGAGCTGCGCGGCTGCCCGGTCAACAAGTACCAGCTGCTGGAGGTGCTGAACGCCTTCCTGAACGGCCGCAAGCCGGTGGTGCCGACGCACAGCCAGTGCGTGGAGTGCAAGATGGCCGGGACCGTCTGCGTGACGGTGGCGCACGGCACGCCCTGCCTTGGCCCGGTGACGCAGGCCGGCTGCGGCAACCTGTGCCCCGGCCACGACCGCGGCTGCTACGGCTGCTTCGGCCCGAAGGAGACGCCGAACACGGCGAGCCTCGCCAGACACATGCTGGAGTTGGGCATGGAGCGCCGCGACGTGGCGCTGGCCTTCCGCTCCTTCAACGCCAACGCCGAGGCCTTCCGGCTGGAGGGGGACGCGCATGACCATTGAGCCGCAGGCCACGTCGGCCGCCCGCACCATCAAGGTGGACGCGCTTGCCCGGGTGGAGGGCGAGGGGGCGCTGACCGTCCGCGTGAAAGACGGCGTCATCACCGACGTGAAGTTCCGCATCTTCGAGCCGCCGCGCTTCTTCGAGGCGCTGCTGCAGGGGCGCCCGTATTCCGACGCGCCGGACGTCACCGCGCGCATCTGCGGCATTTGCCCGGTCGCCTACATCATGGGATCGAGCCAGGCTATGGAGGCGGCGCTGGGCGTTGAGGTCGGCGACGCCATCCGCCGCGTGCGGCGGATGATGTACTGCGGCGAGTGGATCGAGAGCCACGTGCTGCACGCCTACCTGCTGCACGCGCCGGACTTCCTGGGCTGCCAGGACGCGTTGCAGATCGCCAAGACGCACCCCGGCGTGGTCGAGCGGGCGCTGCAGCTGAAGAAGTTGGGCAACCAGATCCTGGAGGTGGTCGGCGGGCGCGCCGTGCACCCGGTGAACACGAAGGTCGGCGGGTTCTATAAGGCGCCACGGAAAGCCGAGGTGCGCGCCTTGGCGGAGCCGCTGAAGCGCGCGGTCGAGGATTCGCTGGCCACCGTCAAGCTGTTCGCCGGGCTGGACTTCCCAGCCTACGAATACGACTACACCTTCGTGGCGATGCACCACGAACAGGACTACGCGATCGAGCGCGGCCGGCTGATGTCCAACCGGGGGCTGGACATCGACATTTCGGAATTCGAGGAGCATTTCGACGAGGAGCACGTCCGCCACTCCAACGCCCTGCATGGGGTGATGAAGGACGGCAGCGGCCCCTACATGGTCGGCCCGCTGGCCCGCTACGCGCTGAATCACGAGCAGCTGTCGCCGCTGGCCAAGCAGGCGGCGAAGGAGGCCGGGCTCGGTACAATCGTGCGCAACCCGTTCCAGAGCATCGTCGTGCGCGCCGTGGAGACGCTGTACGCGTGTGAAGAGGCGCTGAAGATCGCCGAGGCGTATGAGGAACCGGACCCGCCGTCGGCTTCCATCGAAATCAGGGCCGGGCGAGGCCACGGCTGCACCGAGGCACCGCGCGGCCTCTGCTGGCACCGCTACGACCTGGACGGGGAGGGGCGCATCCTCACCGCCCGCATCGTGCCGCCGACCTCGCAGAACCAGAAGCAGATCGAGCGCGATCTGTGGGGCGTGGTGCAGGCCAACCTGCACCTGCCCGACGAGGACCTGAAGTGGCGCTGCGAGCAGACGATCCGCAACTACGACCCCTGCATCTCCTGCGCCACGCACTTCCTCAAACTGACCGTGGAGCGGGAGTAGCGCGCGTCACCAGCCAGATGCCCGCCGCCACCGGCACGATGCCGATCAGGTCCCAGGGCTGCACGGCCTCGCCCAGCAGCAGCCAGCCGAAGGCGAGGCCCAGCGGCGGCATCAGGAAATGGTACGCGCTGGCCGCCGTCGCCGTGGTGCGGGTGAGCAGCGCGTACCACAGCAGGTGCGCGCCGATCGACACCACCAGCACCATGTAGACCAGCGACACCGCCAGTGACGCGGTGACGTTGACCGCCCCCGGATCCTCCAGCAGCAAGCCCACCGGCACCAGCGCCAAGCCGCCGGCCAGCGCCTGCACGCCGCCATTCACCACCAGTCCGGCGGCCGGCGCGAAGCGCTTGTACAGCAGCGAGCCCGCCACCATCGCGACCAGCGAGCCGACCGCCAGCAGGATGCCGCCGGGGTCGTCGGCGCCGATGCCCAGCCGCCCGCGCACGATCAGCGCCACACCCAGCACGCCCAGCGCCAGCCCCGCCGCCTTGCGCCATGTCAGCGCTTCACCCAGCAGCAGGGCCGCGGCGCCGGCCGTCAGGACGGGGGCGGAACTGACGATGATGGTGACCAGCCCCGACGACACCGTCTTCATCGCCGTGAAGCTGAGCCCCAGGTAGAGCGCGGTGTTGACCACGCCCAGCGCCGCCAGCACCGCCCAGCCGCGTCCGTCCAGCCGCCGCAGGTGGCCGAGCATGGCCGCCGCCGCCAGCAGCACCCCGCCGGCCAGCAGGAAGCGCGCGCCCAGGAACAGCAGCGGCGGCGCGTCGAGCAGCCCGATCTTTCCCACCGCGAAGGCCGAACTCCAGCCCAGGCAGAATGGCACCACCATCGTCAGCGGCGCCGCCGGCCGCCGATCCTCCATCGCTTCGCTGATCGCCGTCATTCCGTCCTCCGTCGTCTGTCGTTGCTGGGATGAGGCTATGCGAGAGGCTTTTCATTCGGAAATGAAATGGTATGATGGAATTCATTCGAAAAATGGATGCTCCCCGATGGCCGAACTGGACCTGACGCTGCTGCGCACCTTCGTCTCGGTGGTGGAGACCGGCGGCTTCACCCGCGCGGGCGAGCGCGTGCATCGCACCCAATCCACCATCAGCCAGCAGGTGCGCCGGCTGGAGGAGTCGCTGGGCGTGGCGCTGCTCGATCGCGGCACGCGCTCCGTGGAGTTGACCGACGAGGGGGAGCGGCTGCTGGCCTACGCGCGGCGCATGCTGACGCTGAACGACGAGGCGCGCGCGGCGCTGTCCGGCGGGCGGGAGACGGTGGAGGTGGTGCGCCTGGGCGTGCCGGAGGATTACGCGGTGGACCGGCTCCCGCGCCTGCTGTCGGCGTTCGCGCGGCGCAACCGCAGCATTCGCCTGGATGTGCGCTGCGACATCAGTGCGCGCCTGCGCGCCGCCTTCGAGACGGGTGACCTGGACGCTGCGCTGCTGAAGCAGGAGCCCGGCCGCCCCGGCGCCACCGCCGTGTGGCGGGAGCCGCTGTGCTGGGTCGGCACGCCTGGGGAGGAGGTGCACAGGGAAGATCCGCTGCCGTTGGTGCTGTTCCCGCTGGGCTGCGTCTACCGGCACCGCGCGGTGCACGAGCTGGATGCCGCCGGCCGGCGCTGGCGGGTGGCCTATTGCAGCCCCAACCTGTCCGGCGTGCAGGCGGCGGTGACGGCGGGGTTGGGCGTCAGCGTGCTGGCGCGCTCGGCGGTGCCGGCGTCCGCGCGCGTGCTCGGGCCCGCGGACGGGCTGCCGCCGCTCCCCGATACGGAAATGGCGCTGCTGACCGCGGAGCACGCGGGCGACGGCGTGCGCCTCGTCGTCGAGATGCTGAAGCAGTCGCTGGTCGACCGGCTGCCGGTGGCGGAGGACGCGGCGTGAGCCCGCTCATTCTCGGTGTCGGCAACCGCTACCGCCGCGACGACGGCGTCGGCCCGGCGGTGGCCGACCGGCTGGCGGCGCTGGGCATCGCCGTGCGGGAGCACTCCGGCGAAGGCGCCGGGCTGATGGACACGTGGAGCGGGGCGGAGCGGGTGATCGTCGTCGACGCCACGCAGTCGGGCGCGGAGCCTGGGACGTTCGTGCGCCTCGATGCGGGGACGCAGGAGTTGCCGCGCGGCCTGTTCCGCTATTCCAGTCACCTGTTCGGGGTGGCGGAGGCCGTGGAGATGGCCCGCGCGCTGGGCCGGCTGCCGGGCGATCTGGTGATCTGGGGCATCGAGGGCGCCGAGTTCGGCTTCGGCGAGGATCTCACGCCGGCCGTCGCCGCGGCGGCGGACGAGGTCGCCCGCCGCATCGCGGCCGAAACGGGTGTCGGGTCGGTTACGCCGCCGCCCAGCTGACGGTCTGGCCGAGGCCGTCGAGCAGGCCGGTGCGGCAGGCCATGTTGAAGGTGGTGCGCGCCTTGGTCGGGTCGCCGATGGACACGCGGATGTCGCCGGCCCGCGCCGGATGATGGCGGCGGCGCACGCGGTTGCCGACCAGCTCCTCCAGCACCGCCAGCAGCATGTTGATGGACGTCGGGCGGCCGGTGCACAGGTTGAACACGCCGGCCCCGCGCGGCCGGCGCGCCATGGCGCCGGACAGGAAACGCACCACGTCGTCGACGAAGATGAAGTCGCGCACCTGCTCCCCGTCGCCGAAGATGTCCACGTCCTCGCCGCGCCCGACGCGCCGGGCGAAGATGGAGATGACGCCGGAGTAGGGCGAGTTCGGGTCCTGGCGCGGGCCATAGACGTTGAAGAAGCGGAAGCCCACCGTCGGCACCCCGTGGATCTCCCACGCCACGCGGGCGTGCAGCTCGCAGCCCAGCTTGTCGGCGCCATAGGCGGACAGCGGCTGCGCCGGGGTGTTCTCGCCCAGGGGCGTGTGCGGGTTGTCGCCGTACACGGCGGCGGAGGAGGCGTAGACCACCGGCACCGGCTCGCCGAAGCGGGCGGTGCGCGCCGCTTCGAACACCGTGACGGCGCCGGTCAGGTTGGTGCGGTGCGTCTCCGCCCACAGCTCGCGCGAGCGCTGGACGGAGGCGACGGCGGCCAGGTGGAACACGCCGTCCACGCCCTCGATGGCTTGGCGCACGGCTTCCGCGTCGGCCACGTCGCCGACCACGAGGCGGGCGCCGACGGGTTTGTTCTCCAGACGGCCGGTGGACAGGTCGTCGAGGATGGTGACGCAGTTCCCCTCGGCCAGCAGGCGGTCGGTCAGGTGCGATCCGATGAACCCGCAGCCGCCGGTGACCAGATAATGCGCCATCCCGCCGCCCTCCTTCCGGTTCCGCCGCAACGCCGTGCGGCATGGCAACCTTTGATAGGCGATCCGGCGGCCGTGGGACAAAACCTCTTCGGTGGGGGGCGGCGTCGCAGGGTGGGCAGCCGGTTGGGTGTCAGGTCTTCGGATGGCTGTGGACGTGCGGGGTGCCCCCGTGCCCGTGGCCGTGCCCCGAATGGTCGCGCTCCCCATGGGCATGGCTGTGGTGGTGCGACACGTTGATGTCGGCCGGCACGATGTTGAGCTGCCCGTGCCGCACGCCGCGTTCGGCCGTCAGGGAATCGGCGAAGGCGCGCACGGCGTCGGTCGGCCCGCGCAGCACCGTCACCTCCATGCAGTTGTCGTGGTCCAGGTGCACGTGCATGGTGGACAGCGTCAGGTCGTGGTGGTCGTGCTGCGCCTGGGTCAGGCGGCGCGCCAGCTCCCTCTCGTGGTGATTGAAGACGTAGCTGAGCGAGGCGATGCAGTGCTGTGCCTGCCCGTGCGCGAGCCGTTCGGCTTCCAACTCGGCGCGGATCAGGTCGCGCACGGCCTCCGACCGGTTGGCGTAGCCACGGCGGCGGATCAACTCGTCGAACTGGGCCAGCAGGTCCTCGTCCAGCGACACGGTGACGCGTTCCATGGTGCCCTTCTCCGGTTCGTTCCGCTCCCACGGTCCTGCATAGCACGCGCGGTCAGCGGATGGGAGCGAACCGGTGGTGTCCCCCCGTGCCGGGATCGAGGCACTGGTAGCGTGTCCCGTCGAGCGTGATCAGGGCGTCGGCACCGGCCCCCTCGGCGCCGGGCAGGGCGCAGGCCATTTCCCGCGCCGTGCAGTACCAGACCGGCGGTCGGGCGCGCACGGAGGGGCCGGGCCGGCATTTGCCGGATTGGCAGAGCGCGTTGGCCTCCGCCTCGCTGGCCGGCTTGGCGTCGGCGCAAACCCTACCATCCGGCAGCCCTTCATCCCTGGCAAGGGTGGGCACCGGCAGCAGTGTGAGGACCAAGAGCATGGCGGCTGTCCGCGTGCGGCGCATCCGGCCCTCCTCCCCGAGGGGGCGATCGACGCGGCACCGATTCTATCACCGGCCTCGGGAAGGGACGCCTTCAATAAGGGACAAGTCCTGGGACTTCGGGAAAGCTCCATGCCATGAAAGGGGGGCGAAGCACCCCTTTCATGGCCGTGCCCGTCAGTATCCGACCGGCGACGCATGGCTTCCCGAGAGCGCACTTCCGCCGTCTCCCGTGAAGCCGCCGCACGCAGCCACGCTCAGGCCGAATGCCAACAGAAACGCAAGGCGCGTCAACATGGCGGATCCTCCTGTGCTTTGCCGTGGACCAGAGCGACCCTGGAGCGGTCGCGGGAGGCCGCAAGCCACCTGTACCGATCGACGCCGGCGGGCATGCGGGCATGCCCGTCCGGCCTGGCCGCGGCGCGATGACCTGTCCAGGTGCGTCACATCGTGATTCGATGTGGATCCCCCGGCGTGCCGTCACCCAGTGGACAGGGGGTATGCTGCATCAGGTTGCGTGGCGTTGTGAGATGTTCTCGCCAACGCGCGCTTGCGTAGGAAGTTTTTGCAAAGCATCATACGGCCCAGCCGCCGGTTGCCGTTGGGAAACCGCCGGACCTTTCCAAACCGGGGACAAGGAAGCCTTCCATGACGCACGCCCACCGCCGGCTCGCCGCCGGTCTTGCCGCCGCTCTCGCCCTCTCCGCCGTGGCCGGCACCGCGCAGGCGCACACCTTCGGCGCCCACGACGCCGGTCTGGCGCACGGGTTCATGCACCCGCTCGGCGGCCTCGACCATCTGCTGGCGATGGTCACCGTCGGCCTGTGGGCCGTGCAGCGCGGCGGGCGCGCCCTGTGGCTGATGCCGGCCACCTTCGTCGGCGCCATGGCGCTGGGCGGCTACCTGGGTTTGGACGGCATCGGCTTGCCGGCGGTGGAACTGGGCATCGCCGCGTCGCTGATGGCGCTGGGCAGCGCCGTCGCCTTCGCCGTCCGCCCGCCGCTGGCGCTGGGCATGGCGGTCGTCGGCGCCTTCGCCGTGTTCCACGGTCACGCGCACGGCGCCGAGGTGCCGGAGGCGGCCTCGCCGCTGCTCTACGCCGCCGGCTTCCTGGCCGCCACGGTGCTGCTGCACGCCGCCGGTATCGCGCTCGCCGCGGCGGCGACGGCGCGCCCGCTGTGGGCTGGCCTGGGTGCCAAGGCCGTGCGCCTCGCCGGCGCCGGCGTGGCCGCCACCGGCCTGCTGCTGGTCGCCTGACCTCGCTCCATCGTCACGTTCTTGTCCCCCGCCGCCGGATTGCCGGCGGCGGGGATTTGCGGTAAGTTGAATCCATGGTCGAGACACGCCGCATCGCAGACTGGGGCAACGAGACCGTCCGCACCGACGTGGGCGGCGGACGCGTGCTGCCGCCTGGACCGCCGGGCGGCCCCGGTCGGGTCGGCGGGGCCGGGGGGCGGCAGAAGATCCCCACGGTGCGCCAGTTGGCCAGCCTCGTGGTCAACGGCATCCTGACGCTGCCGCGCAACTACCGCCGCGGCATGTTCCTGGACGTTCTGGCGTAGGGCCTTCAGGAAGGTCGGTACGAACGCGTAGGTTGGGTCTGGACCCAACATTCCTCGCATCGCCAAGGACGTTGGGTTTGCGGCTCGCGCTGTTCAGACCGGACACTTGGTTTACAGGTGTTCGGAGACATGGTTGACAGGTTGGACCGAACCGAGGCGATCGCGCAAGTCGACTTGCGCGATCGCCTCGGCGGCGAAATGGACGGTCCAGAGACCA
>Ga0196976_1000140_pt1 | contig 47532 bp, 72 predicted proteins | sample S3v_513CmetaG_FD_148644 | JGI IMG/M metagenome (GOLD analysis project Ga0196976, IMG submission 148644) | Soil microbial communities from Anza Borrego desert, Southern California, United States - S3+v_5-13C | ecosystem: Environmental > Terrestrial > Soil > Desert | place: USA: California... | reverse complement strand
GTCCCCGGGCGAAAACCCAAAAAAGATTTTGTTGCTTTTATGTCACGTGATATTCTAGCCACATGTCATATTTATACCACTGTGTATTTTATTCGTATATGTTGCTAATATATCATGTTTAGTTGAGCCCTCAACTAACTGATTCGTATTGAATATACCTACAGCCTAAGCGTGCTGCCCGTACTCAGCACCTACTAACCTAGCCTCGAGCTGCACCACACCCCACCAACAGCGCCCATTCATGCGGTGCACCTGGCATCCGTACCGTGGGGCCCACATCCATATCGTTCACTCGCTATCCGTATCGTTGGTCAGCACAAACTATGGTGAGAAGGCACACCGTATCGTTGGCCCCCTATAATTATCGTGGCATTCAGTACCGTATCGTTCGCCAAGCCAAATTATCGTTCAAAAACACCCCCTAAAAACCCAATAAATACGGGGGTTTTAGAGTGCCTGGGTCCATCGTTGACCGGATAAAACTATGGTGCGAGGCGCATCCGTATCGTTGACCGAGCAAAAATATCGTTGGCCGGGGCACCGTATCGTTCGCCGGGCAAAACTATGGTGCGAGGCGCATCCGTATCATCGGGCCGCCCTTTGTATCGTTCAAACCGAGCGCGTTTCGATCAAAAATACCCCCTAAAATGACCCGAAAACCGTCATTTTTAGCCCCTTTTCGACCGTTTCAACGGCCTGCCGCTCGTATCGTTCAAGCCCGACTCGTATGGTTCGCCAGACAAAAATATCGTTGATCGGCACACCATATCGTTGGCGAGCGAAAACTATGGTGCGGACCACATCCGTATCGTTGGCCGGACAAAACTATGGTGAGCTGGCGCACCGTATCGTTCGGCACCGCCTCGTATCGTTGAAAATGGCCCTCAAAAAACCCAATAAATACGGGCTTTTCTGAGCCCCCTAACTCGTTTCGTGGGCCGGCGCACCGTATCGTTCGGCACCACCTCGTATCGTTGCCCGCACAAAAATATGGTGCGCACCGACTCCGTATCGTTGAGCGACTAAAAATATGGTGAGGCGCCGCACCGTATCGTTGGCGAGCAAAAACTATGGTGCGAGCCCGAACCGTATCGTTCGCTACCAACTACTATCGATAGGATAGCCGTCAGCTCCGCACGACGGCGGGGCGTTCTCAAGGCGCTGTTTCCATCCGTCGTGGCATGACTTGCATAGGCTCTGCCAGTTGAGGCGATCCCAAAACAGCTTTAAGCAGCCCTTATGCGGCGTCTTGTGGTCAACGACTGTAGCGGGCTCAATGCGCCCTTGAGCCTGGCAGCGAACGCATAGCGGGTGCTTGTCCAGATGCTTCAGTCGGGCCTTATCCCAGCGCCGGCCGTACAGATGCCGCCACGGCCGGTTAGCGTCGTAGCCTGGCACGACTAAGCCGCGAGGCGGCTCTTAACGGTCTTGCCCTTCGCAGCCTGCTTAGCGGCATAGGCGGCGGCCCGGCGCTCCCGGTCCATTTCCTTCTTGACGTCGGGATGGTACTTCGGCGGGCGGCCGTGGCCGCGGTAAGGGAATTCGCGGCCGGAGCGCTCGCAAACAAGAATCTCCGGCACCTTCTTTTTGGACTTAGCCACGTGTAATAGCTCCACACTTCAAAAGTGCAGAGGTATTATCACGCACAGATTGTCGCGCAAAATATCGGACTAAATGTCCGCGCCATTCCAAAGCTTCAGCGCCTTGCAATAGATATCGATCGCGTCGAAATATTCCTGCCGCTCGTAGATATCCATGTCACCCATGCGAAGCGCCTGCTTGAAAGCAGCGACGTCAACGCCGGCGTCCTTGAGTTTCTTGACGACGGCTTTCATACGTATCGACGCGTCACGCTTCTGTTCCTCAGCGTCGCTGTAGGTCGGCAGGGTCCGGAGCTTGCCTTTCATTCGCTCGCGGGCGGCTTCCATGATGGCCGTGATTGCTTCGTATTCGGCAGCGTTCGCCTTCTGAAAGGCGCGCTTCTCGTCGCGCATAACGCCCGTAGCTTCGCGCTTGTCGGCCGCCGCACTGTTGTACTCGGCCTTAGCCACGCGAAGCAGGTTCGCGACTTCAGTTTCATTTACAATTTCGGCGCAACCCGAATTGTGACCGATACCCGGCGTAGACACGCAAAATCCTCCTAATGCTGTGTGCGCATATTTTATACGCTCATTCAACGACTAGGACAAGCCGGTTTATTTGTTGTATGAGCGCCGGCAGGCAAGCAGCGGGCGAATTTATATTTATCTCTTAGGCCAGGTTTAAGTTGTGAAAGTAAGTCCGCCTATAAATCTGGATTCTGATTTTTGTTTTCGCGGTTCCAGGTTTTGACGATCATGTGGGTATTCTGGTAAAAGGCTCCCGCTGCCTCAAGCAGTGGACGTACTTTACCATACCCCCAGTCGAAACCCGGAAAAACTCAAGATGGATCGCAAGACATTGCTTGCGGCCTACCCTTTAGTGGGCGTAGGTCGTTGCGTCGCGCTCTTAGATCATGCGGACTATAATTATATCCGGCAGTGGAAATGGGAGCTGCGCAAGGCCGCTAACGGCCGCCTGTACGCACAATTTCTCTATAAAGGCGAACAGGGCCGCCAAGTTTTCTACATGCACCATGCAGTCTGCACGCGCGCCTACGGCCCCCGCCCGAACACGGATTGGGCTTGCGTCGCTACCAACGGCGACACGCTCGATTGCCGGCGTGAGAATCTAAGCTGGCGCCTCAAGATGGAGCTTAAAGACGAAGCGCTTGAGGCCGGCCGACGTCTCGGCGCTAAGTACGGCTACCGCGGCGGCTAGCCCGTCCGACAACTGATCAAGCGCACCGCTAAATTTCTAGGCCCGCGCAAACGCATAGCCGTTCAAATTTGTTCCGTTCAGCAGCCTACATTCTGTGGAGTGTGGCGCTTTAGTGACGCTACAGCCGTTGCCTGTCGGGCAACCGATGTTACAACTTCACTGCGATTCAAACGTCTGGTAGCGTCGTCGCATATTTTATACGCAGAAGGGGTTGTGATGTCCGCGAGACACTCAGTAGTGACCCGCCAGACGCGCTCGTTAGTCGGCTTGGCGGTGCGCCTAAGCTTAGAAGACGAAGGCCGCTGTAAGAAGATGGACGAACTTATAGATGATGCGTTCGCCCTTCACTCAGCCGCTTTGAATGCCCGCTTTGCGATCGCTAAGGGCCGCTCGCCTCGAGTTGCCTATGCCAAGGCACAGAAGGTTGCTGAGCGCTATGAGGCCCGCGTCGTCGTGAACGATGACGTAAACGGCATGGTCCTGGGCTTGCGTTTTACGTCGGGGCGCTACGGCTCCGTCTACCCTGTTTCCTAAACAGTCGCGTAAGCGTTCACGGCGGGCGTTTCCGAACAAGCCGCCGGGCGTTTATTTGGGGGCCGGCTTATAGCTGGCTAAACGCCCTAGGCGCTTTATGAGAACACGCGGAAACGCCCGCCAATGGCCGGTTAGCGTATGTTCGCTAAATTTACGCGACGTGTTTACGCGTTTTTATAGCTGTTCACTAAACGCACCCGCCGAGCGTTTCGGAAGCGCGATTTGCCACGCGTTCGGAGCGCGTTTATCTTCGGCGTGCATCGACCTTCTGTTTATGATGCCGTTTCGATGACCTAGTGTTGTTTCCTCCCGATCTTGACTAGCCCCCGGCGTCCTATGCGCCGGGGGTTTTGTTTACGGGTAGGCGATCCACCGAATAGGTGATGACGCTACAACCTGCTTCGTCGGTATCTTTTCGTCCAAGCCAAGCGGCTCGACAAATTTAGCGTCGGCCGTCGCGCGGACATAGCCGACGATTCGCGCCGAGCGCTCCTTTATTTGGATGATTGAGAGCTGCCCTTCGGTGTCGGGCACAACCTCCTTAGTGTCCACGAAATAAAATATGCAGTCGTGCCACATGGAAAGCGGCGAGCCGTCTGTATCTGCAATGACCGCGGATAGCTTGTCGATATAATCGGGCGCCGGCACGCTGCCCAAGTGGCGCGATGCCTTTACGATCATACCCTCGCCGTTTAGCCGCCCGACGACCTCTGCTCGAGGGTCTTCGATATCGTAGCCTAGGCGGTGCAAGACGACGCGGACGGGCGTTCGAAGGCATTCGGCCAAGCGTACTAGCTCTGCCGTTTTCAGTCGCCGCTTACGGTTGAGCGAGCGCCCTAGCAGGTTTCTATCCCCGCCCGTGATGACCAGTTCCGAAAGCCCGACGATGGAGCCGAAGCCGCGGCGCACCGCCATTTCTTCAAACCATTGATAGTCTGGCGCCGGCGGCAGCTCGTCGTCCTTGTAATCTTTTTTGTGTCGCGGCATGTCGCTGTTACTTTCCGGCTCATGATAAGAACGATTGGGATTGACCCCGGATTAGACGGCGCCATTGCGCTCTACGACGGCGCGAACGTAAGCGTTTGGGATATGCCAACGCTGAACGCCGGCACTGGCGGGAAGCGCATTGTAGACCGCGGCGCCTTATTCGATCTCGTCACGAACCTGGCCGACACCGCCCCGACCCTCTGCGCCGTGGAACAGATTAGCGGAGTGAGACGGCAAAGCGCGCACGCGGCCTGCGAGTTTGGTAAATCGGGCGGGTACTGCGAAATGGCGGTCATCGGTAATCGCATACCGATTCTCATGGTCCCGCCGAAGACGTGGAAAGACCATTTTCGAATCAGCGGCGTCTCGGATGACAAAGCGCGCAAGGATTTAGCCCGCAGAAAAGCATCTGACTTACTACCCAACGCTCGCGCCATGTTCGTCCGAAAGGGTGACGACGGGCGCGCCGAATCAGCATTGCTCGCACTTTACGCTTTTCAGCAATGCAGCAAATCAGTCTGACGTCAGATCAGATATCCGGTGCGTCTTTCTTGGCACGCTCTAACGTTGCCATGCTGGCGGACGTGCCGGGCTTGGGAAAGACGGCGCAAGTCGTCCGTGCGTGTGACATTCTCAATGTGCGATCGGCCACGGTGCTTGTCCCTAATCAAACGCTCGCCGCCAACTTCGCAGCGGAGTTTCAGAAGTGGTCGCTTCTAGGTCATGACCTTCATATATTGCGACGCGGCACGGATGAAGTGCCGAGCAAAGGAATTCTGTTTGTAACATATGCCTTGGCGTCTCGCTCTGAGGTTGCAAGACAGCTGATTAAAAGAAGGGCTTGTGTGCTCATATGCGATGAGGCGCACATGCTCAAAGAGCGGGCTTCCCAGCGCACAAAGACCGCGCTTCGCAAGACGGGGATATTCGGCAACGCACGGCAGACGTGGTTGCTCACCGGGACGCCCGCTCCGAACCATGCCGGCGAGCTTTACGTCTTCGCGAAGATCACGGGAGCCTGGCCGCATAGCTACGGCGCGTTCGTAGACCGCTTCTGCATCACGAATGAGAACGCTTTCGGCATTCAGATTATTGGCTCAAAGAACCATGCCGAGCTAAAGGCGTTGCTCGCTCCGTACTATATGCGACGGGATAAAGTTGAAGGCCGCCCGCCTTTGACGGTCGATACGCGCTATGTCGAAGCGTCGTCTTCAATCGATCCATACGAAAAGCTTTTGCCGGCCGATCTCGAGAGCGTGAAGCTTGCGATTGAGACGGGCAACTGGTCGCTGGCGGATATCCCGGCCGTCGCGACGGTGCGGCGCGCCGTTGGCTTGGCGAAGGCTGACGGCGTTGCGGAGCTTGTGAACGCCGAGCGCGACGGCGGCTTTAAGCGGCACCTTATTTTCGCGTGGCACACGGACGTCATTGACCGGCTGCAAAAGCTTATCCCGGATAGCGTCATCTTCGACGGCCGCACGTCGCAGACGCGCAAAGATGCAATAGACGCTGCGATAAAGAGCGACGACGGTCCGCCCGTCGTGATTGCGCAGCTCGCCGCCGCCGGCGTCGGCTACACGTGGACGAATCATGCGCGCGTTGTGATCGCAGAGCCGGCGTGGACGCCCGACGTCAACGATCAAGCGATAGCTCGAGCGTGGCGTAAAGGCCAGGCGTCACCCGTGCTCGCGTCGTTCGTGGCGCTAAAAGGCAGCCTTGACCAGCGCATAACCGCCGCCTTGCATCGCAAATCTGAAGACGTCGCTAGAATTATTTGATTTGGCGCGCATATTTTATGCGTACTTAACTTGCCATTTACAAATGTACGTATATTTTATGCGTACCGGGTTGGTGTTAAGTCCCGGTGCTTCTCCCAAAGGCGACGGTCGATTGAGCCCGGCCGTCGCCGTCTGAGACGCCTTCGTAATGCTGCCGCTAGTGGCGGCCGGATAGAGCTACAGCCCCAGCAAATCCCGTGCTTCCAACGGGTGAGCCATGGCGGGGCGCGGCAGCAGCACGAAGGCGTTTTGGACGCCCTAGTTCCATATCCGAGCGGTGCCTACGCCCGTTTCGGCCGATGCGTAGGCTTCGCGGGGGCTAGGGTTTTCAAGACGCTTTGAAATGCAACCTTATAGAGATACGATATGCAATTCGTCGCGACTTTCAACGTTGATGTGAAATTCAATGACCCCGCAAAATTCGCGGCGTTCGCGGCGGCATTCGAAAAGCTCTATGGCGATTTCTTTTCTGCCGACGCTCCCCCGCGGCAGACGCAGGCGGCAACACTTTCACCGGCGGCCCCCCGGCCGGCGCCGCCTGCCCCTTCTACTAGCGAAGACATGGGCGCGGATCGCGTCATGTTTCCGGCGCCCACGCCTCAAGAGGCGGCTACTGCCGCGCTAGACCCGGCAGGGGTGCCGTGTGGCGCGGAGACGACTGAAGCAGCGGCGCCGGCAGTCGCCGTAAAGCAACGGCGTCCCCGCGCCACTAAAGCCGAAATGGCAGCGCGGCGCGCGGCAGAAGCTGCCGGCGAGCCGAACCTTCCGAAGCCGCATGGCGGCAGCAACACCGGCACGACGCCGCCCCTTCCCGTGACGCTTCCCGTTCCGACGCCCGACGCGTTGAACGATAAGAGCGAGCTTCAGATGCCGGAAGGTGAGATCGGCGCACAAGACGTTGCCGACATGCTCGCGCGGCTATTCATGCTTCGCCCGGACGTCGGCCCGGAAGTCTCGTCGCAGCTTCTTTCGCCGCTTCAGCTTGGGCGCATGAGAGACGCGAAGCCGGAGCACTACCGCACGCTGTGCGAAGGCATGGTGCGCCTGTCTAGGGGGCGGTCATGATTGATTTTCTCGGAAACGCCGGCGAGCTGCTTATCATCGTCGGGCTGTTCGCGATCGTCTTCGCGTTCCTTTTCATACCGCTTGATATCTTTGTGGGGCTTGGCCCGAGCGCTCCCGATTTAGCGATGGGCGCGATTATGGGCGGCGCCTGTATGGCGATGTTCGGATTGCTCCTAGTCATCCCGCAAGCGTTCCGCGATAGCGCGTCCGAGCGCGATCAGTTCATGACGCAATGTCTCTCGGAGAAAAAGGAATATGAGTGCGTCGCGCTGTGGCGCGCCGGCGAGCGCAACACCGTCGTGATGCCAATGCCGATTGTGGTGCCGCGCTGATGCTTATCGAGCTTGTCTTTACGGCGTGCCTTCTCGCCCATCCGAACATCTGCAAGCCCGTCTCGCTTACGTATTCCGGCGAGGGCTTGACGCCGATGCAATGCACGATCGGCAGCGAAGCGCGCATTGCTGAATGGTGCGCGGCTAATCCGAAGTGGTTTGCGACGCGGCGCAAGTGTCGTCCGGCGCGGGTTTATTCGAAGGCATAGGGCGATGGAAATCGGGTGCATTCAAGGGGCAACGCGCTTTCTCGGCGCTCCGAAAGATTGGGACAAATCCAAGGGGCATTGCGGGACACTACCTATTCGCGACATGCCAACCGATATCGGTAACGCGATGGTCTCGGCGTGGCTGTTGAACCGAGACGAGATCGCTTCGCTCGCTTGTGGCAGCCCTCTGTATCTTCACATCTACGGAACGTCGCATCCGGTTGTTGGGCTGAGTGTCGGTGAGCCGCCCGCAGATGCCGATCCGATCTTAGAACCGACGCTCACGGCGGTGCAGCGCGTGCTTACTGAAAATGCCATCGAAGCAACGCATACGGTTGCGAGCAAGATTGCATGGGCGGCGGTCATCGCGGTGCATCAAGCGATGGGCAAAACCGATGGCGACTGTTCGGAGTGAGAAGCGCGAGCGCTTCGCGAAGTGGCTCTATATGCGCTTTCTCGGCGCGGACGATCCTAAGAGTTGGGAAGCTCTATTCGAGCGGCAACGGAATTACTGGCGCAAGCTGGCCGATGAAGGTTTGACGGTGGCGAAACAATGATCACGTTCCTAGCAGTCTGGTTTTATTTCGCTGGCGCGCTCTTCACCTTGGCAAAGGCTGACGGGCCTAAGCCTTCGCTACCCGTCATTGTAGGAGCTATTATTCTTTGGCCGGTGTTCGCCCCGATCGCGGCTGTTAAAGTCATTATGGATCGTGAGTGATGACCGCACACGCCGAACGCAAGCATCACGAGCTGGGCCCGTCGCAATCGCATCGCTGGCGCCCGTGCATCCCGTCGATAGCGCTGTGCGCTTCCCTTCCCGAACCGCCGCCGACGCAAGCCTCGCTAGACGGTACGCGCGCCCATGAATGGGGTGAGCACTGCTTGCGTAACGGCGAATGGGATGCAACGGAACACGTCGGGGATAAGCTTGAAGGGCATTCAGAAGCGCTTACGCGCGACATGGCGGAAAACGTCAACGCGCATCTTGGGCTAATCGAAAAAATCCTAGCACCCGAAGACGAGCTATTCATCGAGACGCGCTTCTCGCTCGCGAAGTATTTTGGCGGCACGCCGGACGGCGACGGCACGGCGGATTGCGTGATCTATAAGCCGGCGACGAAGCACCTTCACGTCATCGATTATAAGAACGGCTACGGCGTTGTTGAGGTTGAGGGCAACACGCAAGCCATTCAATACGCACTTGGCGCGTGGGAAATCTTCAAGTCGCGCGGCGTGCAGAAAATCACGATATGGATCGTGCAGCCGAAGTGCGGCCCGCCTAAGAAGTGGTCGATTAGCGCCGCCGATATTTTTGACCACGGCGAAGACCTTAAAGACGATTACGCCAAGACGAAGCTTCCCGGCCAGCCTTTCGTGCCGGGCAAGCACTGCCGCTTTTGCAAGGCAAATATCTTCGGCAAGTGCGCGGCGCTGCGTGAGCACTCCGAGCGTGAGGCGGCCATAGGATTTGAAGCGATTAAAGCCGATGCAGGCGCGGGCGCCGAGAGCGGATTTCTAACGCCGCAAGACCTTGGCGACATGCTGAAGCGCGCCGAAGCAATCCGCGTCTATCTCAAAGCGCTTGACGAGCTTGCAGAGAGCGAGGCGCGAGCTGGCCGCATCCCCGCCGGCAAGAAATGGGTAGCGACGCCCGGCCGCCGCATCTGGAATCCCGAACTAGGGTCGGATGAAGACGTAGCAAAAGCAATTCGAACGGTCGCGCCAACGCTCGCCGTCTGGGAAAAGACGCTGCGCACCGCGCCGGCCTTGGAAAAAGAGCTAGGGAAGGCCGATTTTAAAGAGCTTCAAGAGTCCTTCGCGCAGTTGATGTTAGAGCAACTGAAGCTGCAAACTCCCGCGGTAGCGTTTGGAAAGCTTTCGAAAACTGAAATTGAGCGGCTTACGTCGCTCGTTACGAAGACGGCTGGCGGCTTCTCACTTGCAGACGAAGACGATAGGCGGCCGGCGGTTGAGTACGGCCGCGCGGCAGAAGGCTTTGAGGCAATCACATGAAGACCCTTGAATTGATCAAACAGGTTTACGAGCGGTGCCGCGGCCAAGGCGCGACAACCTTTCTTGTCGATAGCGCGCCTATTGGCTCGGTAATTCTCGTCGGCAATCGGGTGCTCGCAGCGGACCTCCGCGGAAGGCTGGCGGCAAAGGATAGGAACGGCGTCACGGTTGTTAGCATTGACGCCTCCGATTGGCTTCGGGGTGTCTTGCCCGGCCCGTTGCTCATTGACAGTTCTGTTCTGCCGGTTTTCCTCGCCGGGACTACAGCTTTTGACCCTGAGAAAACTCTAACGGTTTCGGGTTTTGGGCCGGGCGTTTTTGATTCCGTTACGGCGCGGCGACTTTGCGAATGCTTGATGCAGGCGCAAGAGGAAGGTGTTCGAATTATCGTGAAGCCGTAATTTCACGACACATAAAAAGAAGCGCATAACAGGGGCACATATCAGCAACCTCTAGCTAGAGTTTTTCCATGGATCAGAAGACACTTGAAGACCTCGTAAGGAAGTATCCTTGCTTCGTGCTCCCCGAAGACGACGAAGGGCGCACGGCCATTACGTGCCCCGTACAGCTTCAGTTTGTGTGGCTCGAGAAGATGCGCACGAACAAGGACGATCCGAACGCTAAGCCGCGCTATACGCTGGCCGGCATCATTCCGTCGTTCGCTGATACGTCGGCGCTCGATCAGATCGCACAGAAGGCTTGGGTCAACGGCCCGCACGTCAGCAAGCGTGGCAAGCCAAAGAGCAAGCCACTTAAGCCGCAGTCGCAGAACGCAGAGAAGTATGAAGGCTTCGGCAACGACGGCGTTTATTTCGACGCGGCGACAATCAACGCCGTCGAAATCTACGACGCCAATATGCAGAAGGTTCCGGCAGATCAGGTTAAGCCCGGTCACTATGCACGCATCAAGATTCGCGCCTATTCGTTCGATAAGAACGGCAATTGGGGCGTGAGCTTCGGCCTTCAGAGCTTGCAGCTTGTCGATACGAGCGAAGTGTTCGCAGTCAGCAACTCCGGCCGCGCGTCTGACGGCTTCGAAGCCATGAACGCGCCCAAGGGCAACGGCCCGGCACAGATGCCCGCACAGTCTAACGGCGCTTCCACATTCTGGTAATCGCGTAGTGGACGGCTCCGGCCGACGCGCCGTTGTGGCCCGCCCGATTGTTCTTTGATTCGGGCGGGCCTTTTTGTCTCTGAATTTCGGGCTCGCGAAATGTCTACCGAATGGTGCGTAGTAGATTGGGAAAGCCAAAGCGCCGCCGAGCTGCTAACGGTTGGGCAAGAACGCTATTGGGAGGACTCGTCTACGCGTGCAATGTGCCTCGCTATCGCGTGGCCCGACGAGATTGATTTATGGATAGCCGGCGAGCCGCCGCGCGAACGCCTTGTGGATCACGTGCGCCGCGGCGGGCGCCTCATATCTGCGAATAGCGGCTTCGAATTTTGCGGCTGGCAAGCGGAGCGCCGCCGCGACCCCAGGTGGCCGGAGCTTCGCCTTGATCAAATGGATTGTTTGCTTGCGCGTGCGCGAGCGATTGGACTTCCCGGTTCCGTAGAGAAGCTTTGCGAAGCGGTTCGGCTTGGCGACAATAAAGACAAAGACGGCGCCCAAGCGTTGCGCAAACTTATGCGGCCGCGGCGTTACGAACCACTAGAGTTCTGGACGCCAGAGACGGCGCCCGATGTTTACGAGCGAATGTATCGCTACGCTAGGCAAGACGGCAAAGTTGAGCGCGACTTGCACTTAATGCTGCCACCGCTATCGGACTCAGAGCGGGAGACGTGGCTTCTAGACCAGCTCATAAACCTTCGCGGCGTGCTGTTAGACGTGCCGAGCGTGGCGCGAGCGATCGAAGTTATTAAGCAAGAGAAAGAAGACCTCCGCGCCCGCGGCCATGAGCTGTCGGGCTTGAGCCCGACACAGCGCGACAAGCTATTAGATTGGATACGTGCTGAAGGCGTAGACCTCGAGACGCTCCAAAAGGGCGACGTGGCTAAGGCGCTCGCCAACCCCGGCCTAAAAGAAAGCGTGAAAACGATCCTTGGTCTCCGCCAGCAAATCAGCAAGGGGAGCACTGCAAAGTTCGATCGCATGCTGAAGTGTGCTTGCGACGACGGCACGGCGAAAGGCCAGTACGTATATCACGGCGCCGGGCCGGGCCGATGGGCCGGCAAGAACATTCAGCTTCAGAACCTTCCGCGACAGACTAAGAATTTCAAAGCTAAAGACGCCGAAGCCGTCATAACCTATCTGAAGTACCCCAGCGCTGCCCAATGCATAAAATTTGAGTACGGCGGCGTTATGGAGCCGCTGTCTCTATCGCTGCGAGGCTTCATAAAGGCTCGGCCAGGGCGGCGGTTCGTTGCGTCTGACTATTCGAACATTGAAGGCCGTATGCTCGCCTGGCTGGCCGACGAGACGTGGAAACTAGAGGCGTTCCGTAAGTTCGATACGATCTTGCCGGGCGTTGACGCTCGGGGCGAGCCGCTCCGAGCCGGGCCTGATCTCTATAAGCTCGCCTATTCCAAGTCGTTCGGCGTAGCCGTCGAAGACGTGGACGACGACGGCCTAGAGCGACAGACGGGCAAGTGCCAGGAATTGGGCTTAGGCTTCGCTGGCGGCATCGGCGCGCTTCTAAAAATGTGCGCGACGTACTTCGTTGACCCGGCTAAGATCGCGGCGGCCGTTAAGGCGATTACGCCCGCTGAAGTTTGGGCGGCAGCTAGAAAGCGCTGCCCGAAGCTCGGAACGAAGATGCGTTGCGGGCTTGTAGATGAAGACGTTTGGACGGGGCTCCGCATTGTTGTCGATAATTGGCGCGCGGGGCATCCCGCGACGCTCGCCTATTGGGCGGCCGTCGAAGACGCTGCGGCCGAAGCGGTTATGTATCCCGGCACTGTCGCATCGGCGGGCAAGATCAAATACCGCATAGCAGGCGATTTCTTGCAGTGCCGATTGCCGTCTAGCCGGGTTATCAGCTACGTCTACCCCGAATTTAAGCGCTATCCGTCTATGGATTGGGAAGCGACACGCGACGAGTTGAAATATCGAATCGCAAACTACGCCGGCGCAGACAAAGACCCGGAGTTGCTCGAGCTAGGCGCGCTGCAAGAACGCCTCGAATTCCATTGCCGCGAAGAAAATATCAAGTGGCAAGCGCAGCTAACCGCGTGGAGTGAGAGCCTAGACGCCAAGGGTAAGAAGGTTTGGCGCTGCCGCCAGCTCACGAAATCCATTCTTGTTGAGAACACAGTGCAAGGCGCGGCGGCGTGCTGCCAGCGACAAGGCATGAAAAACGTAGAGGCCGCCGGCTATCCAGTGGTCATGCATTCTCACGACGAAATCGTAGCTGACACGCCGATTAGTTACGGCTCGCTAACCGACTTTTCGTATAAAATGTGCGACGTTGGCGAATGGGCCGAAGGGCTCCCAATTGTTGCCGCGGGGTATGAGGCATTTCGATATCGGAAATGATATGGACTTTTCAATGCTCAAAGTCGCGCACTGTAAAATAGACACGGCGCGCAACGTCGCGATCGAAGCGTTTTCGTATCTCGCTTACGCAGCGCAGCTCGCATCGGAAGCGGGAAACAAACCCCTGGCCGAACAGCTCGAGAAAATCGGGCGCGATACGCTGGCACTTGATTTCACGATTCCCCCGCCGAAGGGCTAGGATAGGCTTTCCGCCATTGTCGGGCTGATTGTGCTCATTTCTGAGAACGCTAGAGGTTTGTCTTGTTGAAAGCTTCGGACGACGACAACCTGTTTAGTGGCGAGCCGTGGGCGGATTGCGAAATCGAGTACCTCAAAAATATCTATGGGCACGCCTTGAATGTAGAGGTCGCCTTAGACCTGAAGCGCTCCACGAGCGCAGTCGGCGCAAAGGCATATGTGCTCGGCATCACGTCCCGGACCAACGCGAAGCGCTCCACGCGTTCGGATGCTGTGGCGCGGCGCGCGTTGACGCTCGCGCTACGGAGATACTTCAGAGGCGCGCATGACGCCGTTTGAATCCGCCTGCTATCTCGCGCGCCGCGGTCTTCGCGTGTTCCGCCTTAAGCGCGGGACGAAGAACCATTTCATTGATACGGATTGGGTGACGTCTGCTAGCTGCAACCTAGCCGATATTCATTCCGGCGATTACAACATTGGCGTCCTTACAGACGGGCATATCGTTATCGACGTAGACGCCCATAAGGGCGGCTATGAGAGCTTACAGAGTTTTGCGGCCACTCTGCCGCGGACGTTTACGGTCGCGACACCCCGCGACGGCGAGCACATATATTTCAAGGCGCCGGCGGGCCTCGAGCTGAGCGGTAACGTCGAAAAGCTCGCCAAGGGAATCGATATCCGGGCGCACCACAATTACGTCGTCGGCCCCGGCTCAATCTTCGAAGACCGCTTTTACACGATCAAGGATGACGCGCCGATCGCACCCGCCCCGGCGTGGCTCGTAGAACGCCTTACCGCCGCCCGCCAGCGTAGCGCAGACGCCCCGAAGGCCGTTGGCGAGCTAGACACCCCCGCCGCGATTGCAAGCGCCCGAAGCTACCTTGAGAGCGCGGCGCCGGAAGCCGTCGAAGGCTGTGGCGGGGACAATACAACTTATAAGGTTGCGTGCACCGTCCTAGACCGCGGCGTTTCACCTGAAACCGCACTCGAGCTAATGCTTGAGCATTGGAACGAACGCTGCGCGCCGCCATGGGAATACGACGATCTCGAGCGCAAAGTGCGCAACGCCGCCGAGCACCGACAAGCCGCGATCGGCCGCGACAATCCCGCCGCCGGCTTCGTGCCGATCGAGCTGCCCGACCACATCAAAGACCCGTTCGCCGCGCGTGTCTGGCGCTACAACGACACGGCGGAAAGCGTTGACGCTATCCCGCTTCGCGCGTGGATCGTGCCAGGCATCGCCATTCGGGAAAATATCACGGTGCTCGCGGCGCCCGGCGCGACGGCTAAGAGCACTTGGTCCCTACAACTCGCTATCGCCATCGCGACGGGCCGCGGTGACTTGATCGGGGCTGACGTCGTGGAGCGCACGGATGTTCTGATCATCAACAACGAAGACCCACTAGACGAAATGCGCCGCCGCCTGGCCGCAGCGTGCAAGCACTTCAAGGTGGACTTCGCGGCGATCGAAGGTCGAATTCATCTGTTTAGCGGCCATGGCAATAAGTTCAAGCTGGCGCGGCGCGGCAACGCGCGTGCGCAGATTGTCGAAGGCGAGCTAAAGCCGTTCCTCGTAAAATATATCCTCGCAAATAACATCGGCGTTGCCGGCTTCGATCCGCTCGTTTCGGTGCATGAGAGCAATGAAAACGACAACACGGAAATGCAGAGGGTTATGGATATCCTCGTTTCCGTTGTAGCCGAAACGAAAGCTGCCGGCCTCGCAATCCACCACACGTCGAAGCCGGACAAGGCCGCGAGCGACGGCTACGCCGGCAACGTCAACGCCGTGCGTGGTGCCAGCGCGATCAAGGACGCCTCGCGCATCACGATTACGGCGTTCGGTATGTCGCAGAAAGACGGCGAGCGCTACGGCATCGCGGAACACGTCCGGCATCGCTACGTCCGATTCGACGGCGCGAAAGAGAACCTCACGCTAAACGGCCCCGAACCGCGTTGGTTCGAAAAGAAGACTGTGCGCGTTGGCGCCGGCGAGGGCGAAGCCATGTGCGCGCTCGAGCCCGTGAAGCTCACTGCCGTTGCGCAGCCGTCGAAGAAAGACAAAGCCGTGATGCACCTGCCAGACGGCCGCTCCGAAGACTGGCCGCCCGCCACACCCCCGAATTAATCGCGTATATTTTATGCGTATTTAACTTGCTATCAATGCTTTAGCGTATATTTTATACGTGTAGGCGTGAGGTTCGTTATGCAAGTTATTGGCGTGGTTCTCATTCTCGGTTTGGCCGCTGGCTCCTACTACCTTTGGTGCCTTTGGACTTGGACGCGTGAAATCAAGACGCTCCGCGATCGTCTTCGGGAAGCTGCGGCGGAAGCCACAGCGCGGCTCGAGGAACAACGCTCCGAATGGGAAACCGTCCACGCTCGCATGAGGGACATTCATAGTTCGCTCAACAAATATGCGTGCGGGAGAGAAACGACGTGGCCACAGTAAATCGAAACGACACGATGCGCGTGTTTCGGACGATGCGCGGGAAATTGCTTGAGAAGGGCGTCCGGTGCGGGTTGGCGGATAGCTTCGCTATGGGCTCCGTCAAACTCTACAAGTGGTGCGTCCGTCGCGGGTGCACGAACCCGTTTGATTTTGTGACGAGTGACCGCCGCGTGGCTCATTACGTGGAGCAAGCGCGATGACGGAAGTAGCGGGCTTTCTTGCCGTTCTGTTCGCGTTACTGGCGATTGCAGCGGCGCTTTGGATCGCCGGCGCTCCGCACGTAGAGCCGCGTGAGCACCTCCGCATTCGCTACGCCGAGCCGCTTGACGGCGGCAAGCTCTATGCAATTGAAGATTTTAGAGACGCCGCCTAGGCGCATTTTCAACGGGGAGATACTATGAAAGCTATTCTTATCGCTATGGCGCTGTGTGTTGTCGCATGCTCCGAGGCCCGCGCCGTCTCTGCCAATGAAATCTTTCTGCGCAGCGTCGGCTCGATCGTAGAGACGAAGCGGCCAGGGGTCGTGCGTAAGCTGCGCCGCAGTCGAGCCGTTGCCCCGGATACGTACTTTGCGCACGGCCGCATGACGGGCAACACGCGCCGGCCGGGCAAGTGGTGCGGTTGGTGGATGCGCACGCAGTTCGGCGGCGGCCCGGAATATAACGTTGCTTGGAATTGGTCGCGTCGTGGCGTTGCTGCTAGCCCGCACGTCGGCGCCGTTGTCGTTTGGCGCAATCATGTGGGCGTTATCGTCGGCCGCGCGGCGAATGGGCGTTGGATCGTCAAGAGCGGCAACGACGGCGGCGCGGTTCGCTCGCGGGTTAGGTCAGTTTCCGGCGCGGTGTTTCGGGCGCTTTAAATTAAGCTTTCAACTTTGAGCTTGGCAGCGGCTAAGGTCTTTTCGTTGCCAAGCTCTATTAAATCTTTGCCGTCTGCCAGAACGTACCACGCGAACCAACCTCGCACGACGCTTAGGCGGACGCGGCCTAATATCTGGCCGTGCTCATTGGAGAGTGCCCAACTGCCGGGTTCGGTTTCTGACCAAGGGCGTCTGCGCACTTTGAGCAAGTCGGCTCCCTCATTGACTCGGTTGAATTTGGCAAATCCTCACGCCAGCCGCTTTAGCTCGGCGCACCATGTCGGCGGTTCCGCGTCCGCCAGGGAACGCAAGAACCATGTCCGGCTTGTGCTCGGTTAGCATCCGCTGATTGCGGATAGGCCCAGCCGCGCGGCCGTGTGCTTTCCAATCGGCGGGCACGTTGATCATGTGGACGTTGCGCTCCATCCCGCACCACTTCCGGGCCAGAGCATCAGCGCCAGTCGCACCGCCTTGAATGACTGTAATCGGGCCGTACTCGCGCCGGATGTTGTCGAGCACAGCGAACAGGGCCTTAGCGTCTGAGTAGTCGCGACCGCCGCATACCAGCACTCGCATTTGAAAGTCTCCTTAATTGGCTGGGGTGAATGTAACGACGAAGCGCTCTGGGTCGGTCGCGTCCACCGCTACGTTGCAATGATTTGCGTGTGCGAACTTTAGCAGCTCCGCCTGGAAGCCGTTCCAGACTAGAGACGCAAAGTCCCGCCGGCCTACTTCAATGGTGATCTTTGCCTCTGGCAGGCGCGGATTGAGCTTAGGCGCTGGCGGCATCTCGCCGCGAGGGAAAGACTGAGGCATCTATTCGGCTCCTATTCTTGACGTGGCTGAAGTTCCGCGCGGGCACGGTCGCAAGCCGCGTCCCACGCTTCACCGTGGTTTTGGATGACGGTAGCTCGTGCTAGCACCGCTTCACCGTTCACGCCTTTGTACCCGTGCCCGATGTGCATCGACTGAATCGCTCCGGCTGCACGCATCAAGGCTAACGACAGCCGGTCGCTTTGCTCGGAGAACCGCTTCCAATCGTCCGCCGAAAGTTCAACAGTCTTTCCGTCCGATGTGACGTGGATCATTGAAGCGCTCCTTTATTTGATCAGTTCTGCGGCCCGGTGAAGGTCTTGAGGAGTGACCTTGCCGGTGCAGCACATTGATGAAAGGTACTCGCGCTGCATCGCCCCCATCTGCTGAGTGTAGCGATACGCATTGGCGAACGGACGTAGCGCTGCCTCAAGTTCGAGGTTGCGGGCTAAAGCCTTCTCCAATTCGTCGTTCGCTATCTGGTGTGCGGTTAGCATGGGCTCTGCCTCTTAATCTAAGTCCAAACGTTGCGCTTCTTTTGCCATCTCGGCCAATGCCTCGCGGCGTTTCACCTTGTCCGTGACCCGCGCAAAATCAGGATGCTTGGCGAGGGACTGCATTAAGATCACTTGGTCATACGGATGGAACTCGTCAAACACCGCCATGATGCGGCGGGTCGCGTCTTCGACTTTCGGCGCTAACAGCATGACGGCTCCTTATCTTTTGCGTTGCCCAAGACGGGCCCGCGCTGTCCAAATTGTCCAACCCGGCATGAGCGCTAAGAGCTGAGCGTTAGTTTTCCGCTTAGAGCTGTGCCATATCTTGCGTGCAGTTTCTTCGGGCATCCGCCCTGAACGCTTCCGCCCGGTATGCTGTAGGTTAAGCGGCGGTTGGCGATCTTTGATCAACTTCGCTTCAGCCCGCAGCGCTGCCGTGCGCGTGCGGTGGCGAGTAAGCACGTTGATTGAGGGCCAACCTTCAAGCGGTCGGTGTGCCATGTGAGCGTAACGACGGCGCTCGGGGTTTGCTGTGCAGCCGATGTACACAGGCACGCCATTCACGATCAGTTCGTAAACCGCGAAGCTCGCCATTATCTGGCCTTTCCCCGAAGGCGGTTTATCTCGTCCATTCCGAACGTAGTGTATACCGTCGTCGGCGTGGTCCCAATCGCTGCGGCCACTTGGATTACCGACTTCCCCTGTTCAAGCATGCGCTCGGCGCGGGTTCGCTTAGTGCCTACGATCTTCGCCGGCTGGCCAACCTTGCCCCCGCGTTCCCGGTGCGCCTTAACGCCGGCCTTCGTGCGCTCAACGATTAGATCGCGCTCGAATTGGGCTAGCGCACCGATGACGTGAAGCAACAACTTCCCGACCGGCGTGCCCGTATCTATGCCTTCCGTGAGGCTTTTGAACGAGACGCCCGTGTCCTCGAAATGCTTCATCAGCCGAAGCAGGTCCGCCATGTCTCTAGCGAGCCGGTCCAGCTTCCACACAACGAACGTATCGCCGTCTCGTGCATCGGCCAGTGCTTTATTGAGCTGCGGCCGGGTCTTTGCGACGGCAGACTTGTGTTCCGACCAGATATTGTCGGGGAGCACGCCGGCATTGACGAGAGCGGCAATCTGCATGTCCAGATTTTGTTCTTCGGTTGAAACGCGCGCATACCCGACCAAGCGGGGGCCAACGGGTGATTTCTTTGACATACAGCCCTATTCCGCAAAGCCGAATTTGAATAATTTCTGGTCTAATACCTGGATTAGTCCTTGTCAAGACAGATTCGCGATGCTATGTTGTTTTCATCGAACAACGGAGACGGACAATGGACTACGCAGCCGCCAAGCAAATCCGGGACAGCCTCGATGCAAAGACGGCTCAAGCCGGCGCGGCTCTCAGTGCCTTCCCGAAACTTGCCAACGGGCTCACCCCGGACGCGGTGAAGTTCAGCCCTGAGTACCGCGCTGCCAAGGCCGCATTCGACACGGCTTTTGCAGCTCAGCGGGCATTCAACGGCAAGTTCGTTGCCACGTTCCGTAAGCAAATTCAGGCCGAGCGCCGGGCACGTTTCGCAAGCTGAGGAGGGCGTCAAATGCAGAACCCCGACGACATCGCCTACCTTGAGAACGCCATTAAGAACGGTCGAGCCACCGAGATTATGGACATGATCCGGGAGATGGATGAGGTTGTTCACGCGCTTGGCATCGAAGATGATTTCGAGAAGCCATCAGACCGGATCAAGCGACTGATCCGCGACAGCATCGAATAGGCGGCTCTTCAATGAGCCGCCTCAACGTCATGGCAATACCAGCAGACGGCTCCAAGCCGTATGTCATGGCTGTTGTCGATAGTCCCGAAGATGCGGAGCGCGTGTTCAATGCTTCGCGTAGGTTCCACAAACCGGAACCCCTAGGATACACATTAGAGGCGCCAGAGCCGCGCCGCAGGAAGCGCTAAGGAAAAGGCCCGCCGTGGACGATAAGCCGAAGACGGTAGGAGAACGCCTCTACGAGCTAGCCGTGCATTGCGCTGAAGGGCGCATTGGCACGGGTGCTAAAGACCTTAGCCACCACATGCCAGGGTGCCCATGTGAGACGCACCTTGTCGAGCGGATGCAAAAGAGAAAGTAAGGCCGCCGTGACGAAGTGGAAGCAGGCATACGAGGAAGGCGAGGCGCGTTTGGCTGATGCACTTCAGCGCAATCTTGCTCTCAGCCTCAGTCAGGACGCCCTAAAGCGCGAGAACGAAAAATTGCGCGATAGGATCAAACGCATGTTCGACCGCGTATGCGAAGCGAACGCTGCGCTCGAAAAGCGGGATAGCGAAAAAGCCGCACACTTCATCGCGCGGGCCAAGCTCGCCGCGAATAGCTAAGAAAGGCCCGTCATGACGCCTGACCAGAAATTTGAAATTCGCAGAGTCCTGAAATCTCTTCAGGATGACTTGGACAACGCAGCCAGTGCGGAGGCAAAGGCAGAGGCGGTTCAGTCCGCTTTGGTTTGCCTCTTGGACACGCTTGCGGACGATTAAGGAAAGGCCAGTCATGACCACGTGCAGCAAAACCCGGTTCAAAGTCTGGCGCGGCAAGACCGAAACACGCGTCTATGTGCAGGGCCGCTTCGCGCACCGTGGTTCGGCCGCACGTGCGGCTGACGGGCTGTACTTCCGCGCTGCGTCGGACGGCTCGGTTTACGGCGAGCCTTGCGGACGTGGCGAAATTGGCCGCGCCGCTATCGAGGCGGTGGCAAAGGACATGGGCTTCAGCACCATGAAATTCGACGATCTTGTGACTTCACTCGAAACGCAAGGATAAGGCCCGACCGTGCTCGCAACTGGAACGATACTGAAGGACAACGATCCGCGTGTTCCGGAAGGTACGCTACTAACGGTCCTTCGGAGCGACGGCGACCGCGTGCTCTGTCAGCGTGGCAAGAGGCAGGTCTATGTCAGCGTCAATCGGATTTACACAGACGGCAAGCCGCGCCGAAGCGGCTTTGACGTAGTGCCTCAGAGCTAAAGGAAAGGCCCGCTATGAACCTCTCTCGGCGCGATCTTGTGTCTTTGCTCGGCGGAGCCGTGGCCGCGAAGTTCATGCCGGTGGATAGCCTACAGGACCCGCCCGTAGACACGCTTACCAGACCGGCGCCGATGCACTGGCGCGAGATTCATGTGATGAAGCACTTCGCCCACATCGATCTCCGCAAGATTCATGACGAGCTATATCCCTTTGCCGAAAAGGGCGACACGGTTCGGCTAATCGTTCCTTGCGGCGTAACGGTTGGCCCGCCTGAAGCCGGGCAAGCCTGCATCGACATTGGCGATTGGCCGGAAGGCGTCAACATCGAGATAGATATGAACGGGCGTTTCGCCGTAGCCCGCACCTAGGAGCGCCCTTGTTCCCAATCCCGCCACACGCCGGCTTCGTCTGGTATCGCCGCAGCATCACGTCGCCGGCATTGCTTGAAGCGATGCACCGCGCCGTTGCGAAGTGGCTCGCTTGGCATTTGCGCCCGGCCTCTTGACACTCCGATTATCGGAGAGTAAGTGTGTTCGTATATTTTATACGAACAAAGGCGCTCCGTGCTCCCCGTCCCGCACAGCCTCACGATCGATCCGAGCTATGAGCCTTTCCTACGGCTCACGGACGGGCTGTTGCTGAAAACCGAAGACGTCGCGCGCCATCTTCGCTACGAAAAGCAATCTCTGCATAATATGCGGCAGCTCGGAACTGGGCCGGCTTACGTGAGGCTGCCAGGCGGCGCGATTCGCTACCGGCACTCCGAAATTCTCGCTTACGAACTTTACGGCCACGGCTGCGGATTGACCTTAGACCGCGTGGCCGTGGCGCTCGCAACGTGCCCCGGCCTTAAGCCGGAGCTGCGGCAGAAGATCGAAGACCACTTAAAATCCGTTTTATGTGAAAGAAGATAATGCAAACCGTTGTTCGCGTGCTGTGTGGCTTACTTGGAATCGCTATCGCCGCCCTGGCTCTAATCGTCACGATCGAATTTTATAGCTCTTACGGCACGAGCGACGGCACGCAGCGCACGTTTATCGCGCTCGCCATCGTGAGCATGGCCATTAAGTTGCTGGCGCCGGCCGCCGCTGCGAGCGTCCGCGGCTTCCGTCTCGTGCAAGCTGCCCTTTGGATTGGCTTCGGGGCCGCCGTCATCTTCGATAGCTTCGGCGTCGCCGGCTACGTTGAAATGACTTATGGCAGCAAGTCCGGCGAGGCGACGCGCTACGCAGACGATTATAAGAAGGCAAGCGCGACCGTCACGAAGCTCGAGGCGGACTATCAAGCTTATGCCGCGACGCGCCCCACGGGCGTTATCGATTCGGAGTTGAGCGCCGCGGAAGCGCTTGCCGGCACGTGTACAAAGCGGCGAGCGCATCTAGACGTCTGCGTAAAGGTCTCAGACTTAAAAACCGAATTGGCGAGCGCCGACGAGCGCGATAAGCGCGAAGCTAACTGGCGAAAAGCGAAAACAGAATTTGACGCCATGAAAAAGCCGGCTGTAACCGCGGACCCTCAAGCCGCGGTTATCTCGCGTATTGGGAGCCGGATTGGTGCTGACTGGCTTGCTGATTTTGTTGCCCCTATAATCAGTATACTGATCTTTATCTTCTTTGAGGTTGTAGGGCCTGCCGCAATGTTCGCAGCATTGCATGGGCAAGCCGGCGCTAAGCCTAATTCGAACCGGGTCGACGCGGCGTCGACGCCCGCTAAAGGCGCGCGATCGCGGCGGACGAACGGCGCGCCGACGACTTCTGACGGCGTGCTGACGGCGTTCCGGGCGTTGCTGGCGGGCTCTATGAGCTATCCGGGCGTGACGGCCACGGGCAATCGGATTGTCTGCCCCCAGCGCACCCTCGGTAAGGCGCTTGGAATATCCGGGTCGAAGGTGAATCAGCATTTGAAGGCGCTTCGGGACGCGGGCACGATTAGTACGCGCACCGTGCCAGAGGGCACGGAAATTATAGTCCTAGGAGTTTAATTTATGGCTGTTTTGACGGTTCAAGACATTGTGCAGGCGGGGCTCGCGGAGAGCTTCACGAGCGCTGCGGAGAATGGCGACACGTTCGTTGACGACGGTAAGCAGAATACCTTTATCGAAGTGGATAACGGTTCTGGCAGCTCTATCAACGTCACGGTCAATGGCATCCCGTCGTCGCAGCGCGTCTCCGGCATCGGCCCGGTGACGGTGCCGGATATGGTTGTTGCTGTCGCCGCCGGCGCCCGCAAGCTTATCGGACCCTTCCCCGGCGCGTACCGCACGTCGGCTAACGTTGTTTCGATCGCCTACAGCGCGCACGCTTCCGTGAGTGTTCGCGTTCTGCGCTGCGCCAAGGTCGATTAATTTTATCTACGTATATTTTATGCGATAATAAATCGTCCGCTGATTCACGGCGGGCGATTTTCTTTTGAGGGGGCCATGCGCGCTACCTACACGTCTCGCACCTATGCGCCGGAGCACGTCACGGCGCGCTACGTCCGCCGCTGCGTGTCGGGCGGGTATCAGTTTTGCGAAGTTGGCGCCGATCGCCGCTACGACATTCGGCAAGGCGTTGTAAACGCCGACGAACTGCCGGACGACGTGCGCAAGGCGGCTGACGATAGTTGCGGGCGCACCTTCTCTTGGACGCCGTGGCCGATGCTCGAGGCTGTGGAATGAGAATCCCGACGATCGCAATCAAGGTCGATATTCTCGGCTGCCCGCATGTCAATGAGGTCGCCAGCGACATGTGCCTTTTAGCGAACAAGCTCGGGGTCTCGGTGGAGACGGAGTTTAATGGCGTCGCAATGATCGCTTACCCCGGAAGTGCGGTTAAAGAGGTTGTAGCTGCGTGGGACCGCCTGGCGGAGATATTCCGGGAGCGCGAGAAGTGAGAGTGCTTGTATGCGGCGGCCGGAACTATAACGATCGCGAGCGGCTCAACGACGAGCTAGACGCGCTCGATAAGTTGCACGGGCCGCTATTCGTTTTACAGGGCGGCGCTACAGGCGCGGATCGCATGGCAATGGGTTGGTGCGCCCGTTGGTTGCCCGACGCCCCAAGGCCGTGTCAGACGTTCTTTGCTGAATGGTCAAAGTACGGCCGCGCCGCCGGCCCGATGCGCAATCAACGCATGATAGATGAAGGTCGGCCCGATCTCGTGCTAGCCTTTCCGGGCGGGCGCGGAACGGCGGATATGGTTCGCCGCGCTAAACTGGCCGGCGTGCCTGTTAAAGAGATTTAGGCTGTTACTTTCCCAACTAAAAAGCCTTAACCGGCACTCGCTTGACACCCAGCCGCACCGCCGGCGACTTAGCAATCGCTCTAAAACCTTGATTTTATTGGTCGGAGCGGGGAGATTTGAACTCCCGACCCCCAGTCCCCCAGACTGGATCACACATTATATGTGATATAAACGCGACCACGTAAACGCATATATTTCACGACAAAACCACTTCACATCCAAACCATATGCGCATATAATATGCGTCACTCAATCGGCACTCGGCGCCGCGTTGCAGCACCCATACGGCACCTAGAACCGAAGTTAGCGTAGTCCCGCAACGCGAGGGTAGCATTCGAGTTTCCGACCGCTAACCCTCAAAAGGCATTCCCATGACCACGCGCGCCCAAGTTCTCGCTACCAGCCAGACCAATACAACTAATCTGATTCGGAGTGCGGCTAGTGCGCCGGGTGCGCGTCTCGCTTCCATGTATCTCGAGCTTAAGGACTTCCGCGGCGCGGCGCCCATGGCGTGCGCATATACGCGCGAGCTGGCCGCCTGCTTAAACACGATCGGCCAGGTTCGTTTTGATGATTGGGAGACGCTGAAGCTCCTAGCCGGAGCGAAGGCGCCAAGATTAGAGGCCGCCGAATGAAGCCACGCTATACCCGACCATTTTTAGATGCCGTGGCGCGAATAGAATCCCGCTACCCTTATGCTGTCGTGGTGCCGAAGCGCGTCAAGGGGCTCCGGCCAGATGGCTACAAGCCTTCCAGCAGGAATGATCTTGGATACATCCCGTATGACGATCATGCCGTCTGGCACTTCTTAACCGAAGCGGACCTTCGCGAATTTGAGGCGGCGTTGCGGTGACAATCAGCGCCGAAGCTATCCGCAACATGCGCCCCGGCGACGTGCTCAAGGATCACGTTGTTGAGGGCCTAGAGCTTCACGCCAAGACGTCGGGCGCTAGTTGGTTCCTCTACTACCGGAATCGGGCGGGCGTCCGCCGGCGGCCGCGGCTAGGCTCCTTGAAGGCCCTCACGCTCGAGGCGGCGCGGCGTGTCGCCCGGGCACTTAACGAGCGCATCGCCGCCGGCGAAGACCCTAGCCAGGATCGCCAGACGTACCGCGCGAGCCCGACCGTTGCCGATCTTTCCGACGAGTACATACGCGTAAAGGCTACGCGCGATGACAAGCCCCGAACGCTTGACGAAAAGAAGCGGCGCGCCCGGCTCTATATCAAGCCGTTGCTCGGCAAGCTCAAAGTCGTTGACGTGAAACTAAAGGATATAAACGAGGCGCTCGATAAGATCGCCGCGAGCCAAATCATCCGCCGAGAGATGAAGGGCGACGAGGAAATAGAAATCCCCATGGGCGGCACGACGGTTGCCCGCCACGTTCGCTCCGATCTCTCCGGCATGTTCCGCTTTGCCGAGCACGATGACTATAAGTGGCGGCCGCGCGATACGAACCCGGTGCGCGACGCACAGACGTTCAAAAAGCCGAAGCGCCGGCGGCACCTACGAGGCGACGAAGCGCCCAAGGTCGCGATTGAGCTAGACAAGCTGGCCGACGAGTACCCCCAGCGCGTTGCGGCGTTGTGGATCATTCTATTAGCCGGCACGCGCGTCACGGAGCTGGTAACGGCTAAGCGCAGTATGCTGAACGGGAAATCGATTGTGCTGAGCGAGCACAAGACGGACGCCACGGGCGATGAGCGCGTGATAGTGCTTCCCGGCCAGGCTCTCGCCATTCTCGAAAAGCTCCCGGACGACGGCAGCGGATATCTGTTCGGAAAAGAGCTGGCGAACCTAGACGGCAAGGACCGGGCGCGGCAGCTTATACGCACCGTTTGGGAGAAGGCACGCGAGCGCGCCGGCTGCCCGGACTTGAGGGTGCAAGACTTCCGCCGGACGTTCGCAAGCGCCGCGTTCAGCGCCGGCCGAAGCTCTGGCGCCATTGGCGAGCTGCTAGGGCATAAGGATTCTAAGACCACGGATGCTTACACGTGGCTCTTTAACGAGGCGGCCGAAAAGGCGGCACAAGATACGGCCGACGAGCTTGAAAAGAGGATGCGCGGCAATGGCTAAAGAATATCTGTGTGAACTCCACGGCCGACGCACATTGCTAGAAGCGCCTGATTGTCCTTTGTGCCAACCCCGCGAAACGCGGCCATTTCTAAGGCCCATCGTCAAACTGTCTGCTGCTGAAGTGCTTAAGCGATTCGGAGCACCCTTGTCCGCGGGGCGCGCGGCTAATGGAGCTTCTAGCAGTCTATGTCGCCGGACTTACTATCGGTTTCGCAGTCGGGGCTTGGATCGCGACTGCGGCTAACACTCGGAACTAATATAGGGGGTAAGACTATGAAATTCTTTCTCGGACTAGCTGCGCTTTTGTGGGCAGCGTTTGGCGTGCATTCGGTCGTGCTCGCACGCACTGTCTTTGACGTTGGCATAGGCGTTATCTTGCTCTCGTTCGCCGTGCTGTTCGTCGCCGCGATCGGGATGCAGCAACCTAAGCGCGACAGCGCGCCGGCATAGCCCGATCGATCGCGATAACTAAACGCCGCTCGAAATTAAACAGGCTGCCGTCGTTCACGATAATCTCGTTGAACGGTGCGAGCGCGGCGAAGTCTTCGCTTGCGTGCCGCGGGACGCGGTTGAAGTCTTCACGGCTGCGGACGATGCACAGCAAGAGGCCGCCGCGCGCCTCGATCGCTTCGGCCTCATTCGTAAAACGCACGTCGTCGGCAATCACAATATCGTCCGCGTCGCACTCGCCATCGAGTGCGTGCGCCCACGCTCTAAGCCAGAGGTCTTCGCCAATAAGGTTGCGGCCCCATTCGGTGCCGAGCCGTTGAAGCGCCGTCCGGGCGCTACGGCCGCAAAGAAGGTCTAGAGGCTGTTCCTTATCGGCCGGGGCGCCGTACAGATGCCGATCGTCCACGCCGAGACTTGCGAGCATCCGCTTTAACGGCGCGGCGAACGGGAGCACCTTTGCCCCGTAGCGCTTTTGAATGATCTTTGCCGCGGTGCTTTTGCCGGCCCCTTCCGGCCCGCACAGTCCGATGATCATGGGTAGTTTCTCCGCTTTTCGACGCCGATGCTCTACGACGTGCGTTCCGCTTACTCATATCGGCTCGCAATGCTGTGAGAACTTTAGCGCCTAAAACCGGGTCATTGAAAATTGCGATACGGCCAGCTGCCGTGTCGGCGTTCGGGTTAAAGAGCACGAAGACCGACGCACCCGCCTCGCCTTGCACGTAGCCGTTCGTTACGGCGTACATGTCGTGTTTCTTGTAGCCGCGGGCGCGCACGACATGAATCAGCTTGCCGGTTTCTTCGAGCTCGAAAGACTGCGTGCCGAGCGTGTGCAGATGGCCGCAGAGATATAAGTCCGCGGCGCCGCCGGAGAACATCGCAGCGCGGCTAGGGCCGTGCGTCTTGTTATAGATGCTCGAGCCCTTAAAGTTGTGGCTGGCGTGAATGCGGAACGCCTGGCCGCCGGCGGTGCGAAGCTCTATCCGGGCCTCCCAATCCGCGACGTGGTAGGCGCTATCTGCGAACAGCCCCACGATGACGTCGCCTTCGTTCCACTTGTCATGGTTGCCTATAAGGCGGAACAACCACGGCGCCGCGTCGGCCGATAGCAGCCACTTTAAGAGCTGGCGGCTTTCCTTGCGCGTGACGCTTTGATCGGCATATTCGCGGACGAGACGCCCAACCCAATTGTTAGACGCATCGCCCATGGCGCACGCGTAAAGGCCGGGGGTATTGCGGCACAGCTCGAGGTCGCGGCGAAGCTCCGGCCAATCGCAATTGTTATCGTCGGCGTGCTCGTCTCCAAACACGAGTAGCCCGAACGGCTCCGTCTCATTGACGGTAATCGGAATCCACCGCTCGGCGTCGCGCTTAGCTTTCTGGCGCGTAAAGGACGCACAGCGGCGCTCGATAATCGTCTCTGTCGGTTCCGTGTCGTCGGGAACGGCTGCGACGCTAAATGCCTTGGCGGCGCGGTTGCGCTCGCTATCTAGACGGCCGCGCATGGATGGGCGGGAGATACCAACGGCGCGTGCCGCTGCTGCAATGCTGCCGTGCTGTTTGACCAGATCGGCCATGGGTGTCTGCATTCTCGTTTCCTCTACTGTTGCAGAAGCGAGAATACGGCGGGTTGTGACGATTGAGAAAATTAGGAAGCACTACGCGGCGGATAGGGCCTTCCACATTCACCCTACATTGCGCGCCCTGGAGAACGACGCCAAGTGCTACGGCAGGAAGGTTTGCACCGTGTCACCGCCGCGTAGCGCTAGCTCTGTTCGAACTCACGCTTAAAGATCGTCTCAAGCTCCGCGATCGATGGCGCCGCCGAGCCCGACGAGAAAAATGTAAGTTCGATATCGTCGGTTGCGTTTACGTCAACTAGTATCAGGCAAGATCGATAGTTGTTCGGATCGAACAGCGGCGGATCGAAGCTTTTCGGATCGTAATATGCGGTAATCTTGCGAGCCATTAGCCGACAAGCCCCCGCATAAAGGCTACGCCGCCTTCGATCGCCGGCACTGCGAAGATCGCGACGATTAGAAGCCGATCGCGTGCCTCGCCAGAGAGCCAACCTCGCGTAGGAAAACGCCAAGCTTTTCTAGGAGCGGTACGCCCGTTGTTTGCATTAGGGCGCTTGCGGCTATTACGACGATCCACCTTACGCGCGTCTGCACAAACTGGCTTAGCTCGCGAAACCCCGCCTCGAGGTTTGCGAGCCTTTCCCCCAACGCTATGCCCGTTGATAGCTCCGTTGGCGCCTTTGATTTTCGAGCCATGCTCAAACTCTCTTAACAGTATTTGGGACATGGCCCGAAACTCACTTACTTGCGCTTAGAGACGGTCTTCTTAGCGGGGGCTTTCGCGGCCGGCGCTTTGCACTCGCCAACGGCAGTCAGAATCTGAGAGCGGAACTCTGTAAGCTGCGCAGACGTGGCGGGCTTACTGTCGCCCATGTAGGCACTGACCTTGCCGGCGCCGTACAAGCCAGCGGCGAGCACGATAACGGCCAGGGCGCCGACAGCGGCGAGCTTCGTAGGGACGCGGATAGCAGCGCTAGAAAGCTTGTCGCTGTTCCACCAATCGCGAACGGCGTAGAGTGCCTTAACGAACCAATCCATGAATACCTCTAATCGGGCAAAAAGCTGCGGTTGAAAATAGACCGCGCATCGTCGTCAATCGTCTTTGCCTTTGACGGCTTGACTGTGCGCACGATCGCGGCTCGCTCTCTTTTCACCTTAGAGACGTGCACTCGCAAATCCTGCACCGGAAAGAAGCTGCCGCCGAGGTAGACGGCTACGAGCGCGCCCCACGTGGCCGGTTCGAACGTTACGCGGTAGATGCTGCGGAGTATCCATCCGAGCACCGTCGAAATCGCGTTGGCGAGGAATTCGAAGACGACTTTAACGATGCCGCCGAACGGGCCAAACGTATCGAGCAAGCGGACGACGGCGGCGATACGCGTTACCCAAGGCAACGCGGCGAGAAGTACCGGCCAGTAGCTAAGCCACTCCATCATTTCGCGCGCTCCGCTTTCCACAGCTCATAGATCGCAATCGAGATCGCGCCGGCGACGACGGTTCCGACAATGCCTTGAGCTAGAGTGAGATTGAACCAACCGGCGACTTGCTGCGTAGCCGTGACGGAGCGCCCGGCCTTATCAACCGCGTCGGGCAAGATGCCGAACAGCCAAAGCGCATTGTTCGCCGCCCAATCCGCAGCGCCTTCGATAAACGCCCACACGGCCAGGGCTGCGGCTAGGATCGCGCGGAACGGGCTCGAGTAGACGACTTTATGGACGGGCTTCGGGCCGGGCGTGACGCGGCGATAGCCGGCCGCGTTCTTGAGCGGCTTCGTTGCATAAGCGACGGAATTGAGAACGTTGCCCGCGATCGTCTGGCACGTGCCGGCAGCCTTATCGACGGACACGACGAATTCGACGTGCCCTAAGCTCGGATCGCTCGTGCGGTTCTCCACGCGGATATCGCCGCGGCGGACTTTACGCCACGACACGGCCGAGCCGATGCCGAGATATTTCTTGGCGAGCAACGCGTCTTTAGGCGCCGGAATGTTGATGTTGCATTCGCGGAGCCGGGCGCCGGCGAACGCCGCGCACCAAGGCGTTTCGTCTGTCGTGACATCGGTGCGACCGCACAGCGCGAAGTCGCGGATAATGTCCGGGTTATTGCTCTGAGTGCCGGCGAACTCTTTTCGCCCAAGCGCCGCGATCGCCGCATCTACCCAAGGCGCGTCAACGCTCGAGCTGTCATCGTCCGCCGCCGGAATCTTGAAAACCATGCTGTGCGCCTTCTGCCACTCGGCATCTGTCATCGGATAGGCTTCGCCGGCCTCATGCCGCGCCATAGCCTTTGCGAATGCGATTGCGGTTCGGGGATTCTCTAGGAACGCTTCAGTAAGCGTGTCCGCCGGCCCTATGAGGCCGTCGCGCGTGAGCACGTTCAGATAGCTGTCAACGCTGTTGCCGCCGCTCCACTTTGCGATTGCAGCCCGCAGCGACATGCCGGTATATGAGTTGTAGAGAAGATCAAAGAGCGCGGCGGCGCCGGATACTTTGTCCGGGAAAGTCGCGATTTGATTGGCCTGGCCGTCCTTGAGCGTCTCGGCGCCAATCGCACCGAATTTACGCGAGCTAGGCCCCGGCCACATGGCGCCGGGGTTATTATGTCGAATGGATGCAGGCACAAGAGGCATAGCCTTTTATGCCAGCTAGGTTCACTCGCTCAAAATTCTGTTTAAAACTTTTCTTCTGGATTGATGTTCCTCAAAATTAATGAATCATGTATTCACTATTGGCGGAGGTTCACATGCATTTCTTATTAGAGCCGGCAACATTTGAAGACTGCTGGCACATATTCGATTGGCGCAACGATGAGGCTACCCGCGCGGCTTCTAAATCGTTGGCGCCTCTTGACCCGACTAGCCATGAAAAATGGTTTGTCACACGAATGAATATGCCTTGCCCAAACTTATTCATAGCGAAGTTAAATGGCGTCCCTGTCGGCTCGGTGCGCATTGACGACGGTACGCTGTCTTATATGGTCGCCCCGGCATTCAGGCGGCGCGGCGTCGCCAAGGCTATGCTTGCGGCGATTAGGGTGCAATTTGGAAGCCTCAAAGCCGAAATCAAATCTGGTAACATTGCGTCCGAAAAAGCCGCACGGGCAGCCGGGCATCACGTACTCATACTAGAAGACGCTTGACCTACACCCCAAACCTTCCTCGGGTTCGGTTAAACAACCTACCGAGCTGTGTACTGGTCAATGCAACGTCCCACATAGCAAAGCAAGCCATTCGACTACCACTCACCATCGGCACTACTGCGTTTCCGCCCGCACCAACCTCCATAGTGTAAGTCGCATTGCTTGCGGATGGGCTTGAGTAGGTTGACGTGAACGTGTCGATATCGTCGTTGATCGCAATCAATAAGCCGCCCGCCCCGGTAGCTTCATTTATTGATGCGGCGACAAATGACCATACGCCTTGGGGGACGGGGGACCCGTGCGACAACGCCATGATATTGCCGCTGCCCGACGATGCCTGCAAGGTTAGCGAATCTGCCGCTGCCCAGCGAAATGTTGCGCCTACGCTTGATCCAGCCGTTCCATTCGTTCCAAAAATTGGATAATTGGATGTCGTATTGTCTGACAAATAGATCCATGCGGCACACGAGAAGATCGCATTGTTCTTGTGAAGCGAGTTGATGAATGTGTCATTGGCGCTCGCCTTGCGGAAGTAATCACCGCCATCGCCCTGCCAATAAGCGGTAACCTCTCCGGCCGTCCCAGTGAAAGTCGGGTCTGACGCTTCGGCGCTTACGGTAGCTCCCACAAAGAAGTCGCGGCCATTGCCGCTAGTGTCGGCCCATGTTTGGCCGCTGCCTGCATACGAACGGACATCTGACGCGTCGAGGCAAACCTGCAATCCACTTTTGAGGCTAAGCTGCTCGATTGCGCCTTGGAAGCGCATCGAGTTGCCGCGAAAAATTCCCGGCGCAAGAAGTGTACTCATTGCAGAGCCGTAACGCTGAGATGTGAATAATTCGCCCAGCGAACCATTGAGCACGAGAACCTGTGCCCGTTGGTCGTGGTAAACGGATCGCCATCCGTGCGGTCCCAATTCGTCAGAGAGATCGCGCCGGCCGAGGCATTATTCGTGATCAGGACAATAGCAACGCCATCCGCACCAATTTCGTCCAGCGTGTGCGCGCCACCGTTTGTGTAGTGCTGTGTGAGTCGGGCGGCTGGGTTCACTACAACAGTCATCCCCACAGTAATTGTGCCAAGAGATTTTGAGGTAATACCTGCGCCGCCAGTAATGGGCCCTTGGTTCTCCACGTCTGTTTGTAGTCGATTAGCCAAAGCCGCCGTTATCGCCGCCGTATCCGAGTAATCGGCCGGATCTTCAGCCGACCACGCGTCTAGGTTCAGGCTGTACGCTTGAACGTCTTCGCCAATCTCAAGCCCGGTAATGACGTTACCATTCAAGCTGAGATCGCCACCGAGCGCCGGCGCCGGATCATCCACGAGCGCCGTCAAGCCGCTCGCCGCGCTATACGACTGCCACGCCGAACCGTCGTAGACCTTCAACGCGCTACTACTAGTGTTCCAATAGAGATTTCCAACCGCAAGAGGCCCGCCGTCATTGTCTAGCGTCGGGTCCGACGCGTGCGGACCTAGATACTTGTCGTCAAAGTTATCGGCGGCAAACTCTGCGGCGGCTTGCGCGGCTTCAGCCGCAGCTTGTGCCGCTTCGGCCGCCGCTTGCGCAGTTTCCGCGTTCGTCTCTGCCGTCTCTGCATTCGTCTCGGCGGTCAGCGCGGCGTCTCGAGCTGCTTCGGCCGCTGCTTGTGCAGCTTCGGCATTCGTTTCCGCCGTCTCTGCGTTCGTCTCTGCTGTTTGGGCGGCACCTTGCGCGGCAATCGCGAGCGCGGCCGCAGCTTCGGCATTCGTTTCCGCCGTCTCTGCGTTCGTCTCGGCAGTTTCGGCAGCAGCTTGTGCAGCTTCCGCGGCGTTCTTCGCCTCTATCGTGTCGTCTAGGATGTCTTGCGCCTGAGACACTGTAAGCGTTGCAAGATGCATCCAAAATTCGGTGTCGCCGGGCGTGTCGGCATCGGGCTCGTGGTTCAAGTTGTCATCGACTTTCGACACGAACGATTCGACGCCCGATGTGCCTTCGTGCGAGACGTAATCGCCTACGGCATACCCGATATCATTCTCCCAAGCGCCGCGCGGCGTGAAGACCGAAAAATCAGTTTCAGAACCGCGACCAACGCCGACGTATCGCAGCGTCTTGGTAAAACTGGCCGACTCTGCCGTAATCTGATAAGCGCCGCCCGACGCGTGAAAATACACGTGGCCAGCGCTGCCGGGCGCTGCCGTGAATGGATTTGTAAGCGGCACGAGCCCGTCACGATCGGAGTAGATTAGCGCCAATGGCTGGCCGGGGATATCGCGGCGAACCGTAATCGTCGGTTGGTCAATTACATTGCCGGCGTCATCGACAATCGTCGCCTGCCATCGTGCCAAAGTCATAAAACAAACTCCTAATTCACAATCAAACCTGTACGCGTACCGGTGGACTGATACGTGATGAAACTGTTGCCATCCACGGCGTTGCCCGCCGCGCCGCCAGCAGCGCCAGAGGTGTTCACCGCCGGGAAGGGCCCATGCGCTTGCGATCGGCCAGATTCGCCGGCGTGGCCTGCCTGACCTACGTCGCCGCCATCGCCGCCGTCACCGCCGTATGAATTTTCTCTAGTTTCGCCGTTGCGTCCCGAAGCACCGCTCGCGGAACCGCCAGTTGCGCCATTCGGCGAGCCGCCAGGTCCCCCGGCGATACCAGCGCCGCCGCCGCCCGCTCCGCTACTGAGTTCGTCGCGTTGATTTGAAGGAAACCCGTATCCCCAAGTCGCGCCACCGCCGGAACCGCCGCCACCGCCGCCGGCTAGAATGGAGCCGTTGTTATCGAGCGTGACGTTCTCGCGCGTATAGAACGCCGTGCCGCCCTTTTGTCCGGCCAGGCCTACGTTCGTGTAGCCAGAAACCCGATTGCCGCCCTTACCGCCGGCACCCCGGATAGAGCCGTTGTTGATAATGATAAGGTTGTCTTGATCCCAACCCGCAGGCCAGCTTCCGACGTCAAACGCTTTCGCCGTGGCCGACGACGCGCTTACAATTACGCCGCTTTGAATGATGCAAGTGACTGTGACTGTCGCCGCGTCGCTTTCAGTCGGCGCCGGGTAAAGCGTATCGTGAAGCGTGCGGAGATTGACGTTCGTCGCATTAACGTCAATCGTAATGACGCGGTTGTTTACGTCATTCTCTCCCAAGAACGTGTCATCGAAGCGCATTTCTTCGGCTTCGACTTCGTACAGATCGGCGCCGGGGTTAAGGCTCGTCACCTGAATAGGGACGATCTCTTGCGCGCCCGTAGCGTCTTGAAGATTGTTCGCACTCAACTGATATCCGGCGCCTAAAATCGGCGTCAGATTGCCATACTTGAACACGTCCAAATTGAAGCGGCGCGGCGGATCGCGGAAGCGCCCAAGCTGAAAGCCATTCAAGCGCTCGGCAACCGTGAGACCGCCGAACGGAATCCAACGCGAATAGATAATCTTGATCTTGTCGGAGCCGTATTCCGCTATGGCGTCCGTGTTGGTCGTCAGCGCAGACGACAAGTAATTAGACGTATCGTCAACGCCCTCGAGCGGGCTCCGCATTCCGAAGAATGTCAGCACCGACGAAATGCGCCGGTCGGGCTGCTCATTCGACGTGAGGCTTCCTTCGCACACGTTATCGCGCGTGAAGACTTCAGCCGCCGCCGGCACCGCGCGGATAACACGCAATCGCAATTGTTGCGCGACGTCATCCCACCATAGCGCGAGCGCCGCTTGCTCAATCAATTCGGAGCACAACTTTTCAACCGGCGTCGGCTCCGCGATCGTCGTCGTGTAGACGAGATCAAGATAGCTATCGACTTCGTCCGCCCACGCGGTTGAATCGATATAGTCGCCATCCACTTCGGCGTAATTCACTAGCAGGTCTTCAATGATCTCTGCCGGTGTTTGCGCCGAATACACAAGGCACAATTGCACGCGCTCGTTCGCATCATGCGCCGCCGCGGTCGTGTTCTTCTGCGCACGCGTCAACGTTAAGGTGTTGCCCGACCGCGTGAACGCGCAAACTTCCTTGCCACCAATATTGACGAAGCCGGACGCAGGGTACTCGGCGTTACCGATGCCCGTAGGGCTAAGCGTTGCGGAAGTTGTAGAGCTGTTGATGCCGGCTGCGAGAAAACCATTCGAGGGCCGCGGGGCTTGCGCGCGATCTTCGTCGGCCAGCTTCAGCACGTCTTTCGCCGTAATCGTAAAGCTGCCGTCTGTCGTCGGGCCGTCAAAGCTCTCAATGATATAGTGCCGGACGTCCATATCCTCTAGCGCCTGGCCGAGCACGCCGCGAATGAGGCGCATCGGGCGCCCGGTTAGGTACGGCTGGCGAGCGCGAAACTTGCCCCAGAACGTGCCGCGCTTGAATGGATCGTAAGGCCGATCGGCTAGGTACTTGTCGAAGCCTTCGCCCGTGTCGCTGTGTGGATGATCCTTGAACTTGACCGTCACAGAAGCGCGCTGCCCTAGGTCTTGCCCAAGGCTGACAATCGACGGCCGGAACGAGACGCTACTAATGCTCGGTATCGCGCGGATTGTCTTCGGGAGATAATCAGTCGCTTCGGCAAAGCGCAGCGTCGCCGGCGAGTTGGCGAAGTTCTCTTGATCCTGGCACGTCTTGAGAGAGTTGAAGCACTTGATAGCGCCCGTCGTCGGAATAGACGCGGTGCAAGGCGCGGCCCCGTAGGTCAACGAGCAATAGTCAATATCAATTTCAACAAACGTGAGTAGCTTCAAGAGACAATACCGCCGAAACTCAACTCAACTTCCATAAAACCATTCGGCTGCGAATTGACCGGCTTCGGGTCATTCGTCAGCCACACATAACCGACTTCCGTAGGGTACTCTTGCGAGCGCCACGCGAAGAAAAAGCAGTTTTCTTCAGCGAAGCTCAAAAACGGCTCTAAGTGCTCGCGCACCCAACCGGGCGGCAGTTGCGTGAGCTGCGCGCCGCTCGCCGCCGACTGTTGCAGCACGACGCGGCCTAAGAACTTTCCGCTTTCACTTCTGTTGCTCGATACGCGCGTTTGCTTGCCAAGATTAATCGGCGTGTGCCCGCCGTAGATCGGCCGGGGCAGCACGAGAAGCTTGCCGACGTAGAGAACGGCGAGCGTCGGCGCAACCGCGAGCGGCGTAAGCTTCAGCCGAAGTCCAATGAGCGATTGAGGCGCGAAGCGGAACAGCGCGGGTTGATCCGTCGCAAGGGCGCCGGCCGCTAGTTCAAACCAAATCGGCGCGCCTTCCTCGTCTAGCTCCGCGTAGCCTTCGACCGAAACGATTATGCGCGCCGTACCGAAATTGTGCTCGGCAATGCCGACATAATCCACCGGGTCAGCGCGCGAGATATCAACCGTCACGTACTGGACGTCGGTACTCAGCGAAGCCCAAATCAAATTCGTCGCCGGATTGGCAAGGTTGGTAACGGGATTGTTCGGGTCTTCGCTATCAGCCACAACGTTCGCAATCGTCACGAGTTGCTCGTAACCGATAATCGGATTTTTGCGAGTATCGCCTTCCGATTGCAGAACAAGTGACGATGAAATAACGGGCATCAAACCACCAACCGATAGCCGTCAGACTGCATATCGCGAATGCGCTCAAGTAGATTGCGCAACGAGCGATGATCTAGAAGCTCGCCAACCTCGAGCCCGCGCACCGTAAGCGTTTGGTTAGACGGCACGTTGCCCAATCCGCCGCCCCCGCCCGCCGCGCCAGCGGCCGACGACGCACCGCCCGCAACGGATGCACCGCCGCCGGAGCTGTTCTTGCTTGTGCTTTGGATGGAACGGACTTGCGCGAAGCCCATAGCCGCCTGCATTGCTGCCATGGCGTAGCTGTAGGGCGGTGGATACGAAGCGAGCGCCTTCGTGATGCCCTGATAGGTATTGATCAAGGCCGAAGCTGTTGCCGCCGTCTTGTTGTTGGCGAACATCGTATCCAGGAAGTTGGCCGTAGACGAAAGCATTGACTCGTTAGCGCGCTCTGTCGTCGCCTGGACGTCTTTCACGCCGCTGCCAAAGTCACTCCACGTAATCGAGCCTTCTTTCACGGCAGCCGTAAGCGCCGCCATCTTCGCTGCGGCCGTCTCCGTCTTGTCGCCTATGAGATCGTCAAGGGTCATAAGCTGCGCTTCGTGCAACTGATCCCAAGCCTCTTTCATTTCGGCCATTTGTTCTTGATACGTCGGCGGGATAATCGAAGCTGCCCACGGATCAAGCGCAGCCGGCGTCCGGTCTTGCCCCTTAGCGTTAGGGTCAAAGCTAGCACTTCCGATTCCCGGCTGTGCAAAGCGGCCGGCTCCAAAAGCGCCGTTCAATCCTCCAGACGCAAATTGCCCGGTGCGCCTCTGTGTTGCGGCGCCTGCCCAAATGGATTCACCGCTGGCAAGCCCTTCCCACAACGAACCGCCACCGCTAGCGTCCGACCAAACTGACCGCGCCTCGCGCATGTGTTTTGTGGCAAGCTCAAGCGAGCCGGCAACCTTCGTCAAGGCCGCGGCGAGCGCATTCGAAAAGCCTACGCTGTCGTCTAACGCGCCCGCGAAGAACACGAGCGCGTTGTTCATCTTGTCGAAGCTTTGCGCGATCGTCGGGTTAGTCTTTGCGAACTTCTCCGCGATTTCATCCTGGCTCGCCAAGATCGAATCGCGCACGACTTTCGAAGTAAGGCGGCCTTCCTCTGCCATCTTGCGAAGCTGGCCGATAGTGATGCCCATATGCTTCGCGATCATGTCCGCGACGACGGGGAGCTGTTCCATAACGGAATTCAACTCTTGTCCGCGAAGCACGCCAGACGCCATAGCCTGCGACAACTGACGAAGCGCGCCGGCGGCTTCCGCCTGGCTCGCGCCGGACACAACCGTTGCCTTAGAAAGCGTCTCTGTCAGCTCGAGCACTTCATTCGTACTTACGCCAACGTCCTTAAGCGAGAACGCGAGACGCGCATAAAGCTCGTTGACTTCCGCAACACCGATACGCGTCTCTTGCGCAGCGGCATAAACGCCCTTTTGCACATACTCGAATTCGGCCGCTGATTTGGTAATCGCCTTAAGACGATTTTCCATGTTCGAATATTGATCGGCCAGGCGTGCGAATTCCCGAACGGCGTAGCCCGTGCCGGCGGCGGCAAGCATCGCCTTAAAACTGCCCGCAACGCGCGTCGCGTGGCGCTCCGTATTGTCGGCAAATTTCGAGACGTCTTTTTCGCTACTAGAAAGCGCGCGACGAAGCTGTGTCGTATCAGCTTCAAGACGGATTAGAAGTCTTTCCAGTTCCCCAGCCATTCGGGTCGCCGTACTTTCGAACTATGGCATCGATTTCGGCGTGCGTAATCGGTGCGGGTTTAGACGGTGCGCAATTAAAGCGCTCCCATCCTAGCCACGCGGACCAAAATTCCCAACTTGTGCATCTAACAGTTTTGTAGGGGAGCCAGCCCATAACCGCGCCAGCCCCTATAAAAAACTCTAGTGGGAAGCGCTCCGGTTCCCGCGCGTCGCGGGAAGCGATTTTTTTCCCTTATCTGCACCTTCGGGGCGCAAACAAAGCTCCATAAGGATCGCCGTTGCCGCGCCAAACGCATTCACAACGCTGGCGGCGTCATGCTGCATTTGCTCGAAAACTTCATCATGCGAAAGCTTCGTGCCGTTGGCGTCAAGCGCGATGCGGATCACGTCCACAACCGCGGCAAGGCGCGCCGTCTTATCGACTACAGCTTTCGTAAGCGCGAGAAATCCGAGCCCGGTCGCGTCTTCGAATTTCGGGGCAAGCGCAAGCTCTACGCGAACTTCGCGCTTAACCCCTCCAAAGGTGAATTTTACCGCCATTACTCGCCCGTAAACACGATTTCGCCGGCAGACTCGTAAGTCTGATTGAACATCACGGCGTCGTTGTACTCGCCGGAAAGTTCGATCTGTGTGATCTTGAAGGGGCCTTCGAACGTGCCGAACCCCGGGATGAGAAGCTTCGCGTCACGGATTTGATTGCTCATGACGGCTGCAACCGCGGCGCCTTGGCCCAAGTCGCTATCGTTGAACGGGCCTTCGCCGCTGATTGACGCCGAGCGAATGCCACACTCGTCAAGATAGTGGCGCCAGCGGCCGGCACTGTCAGAATTCGTGACGTCAACGCCTTCCGCGTTGATCGAAAAGTTTTTGGTCCGAAGACCGCCGACAACGCGGTAAGTATCGGTCCCGTCTTTGAGAGAAATAACAACCGCAGAACCGCAAACCTCAGACATAAATCAAAACTCCTAAATAGGACTAGCTAGTGCCCTAAATCGTTGAACACCATGCCACGTCTCGCCATCTTCGTCTAAAAAGACGTCAGATAATTTCTGACGTACCGCCGTAAATTGATAATCGCCACGCACATGCTTGCACTTCTGCAACCGGCTTTTGATTTCGTGCTGCATGTTCTTGACTTCGTGAGGGCCCTCCGCGGTTGACCACGTGTGGATTTCAATCGTCACGGACGAGCCCGGCGCGAAGTCGTCGTCTTCGTGAGACTGGCCAAATTGAATGTATGGGAACCCGCCGTCACCGGGCGGCTCCGCGCCTTGCCGAACGGCGGGAAAGGCCGTCTCAAGTTCGGTGTTGACGATCTCTTGAAACGTTAAATCGGCGCCAGGCATTAGAACGCCCCCGAAGATGCGCGCTTCAGTGTGCGATTCACCGCGCTATCAATGCGCCGCAGCGCATCCATAAGCTTCGCCCTAAACGCCGGCCCGATGAACGGTTGCGCAGCGTGATACCGCGTCCCGTACTCTTGGAACAGCGCGACGAAGCCGCCTTTTTTCCATGCCTGCTTAAAGCGGGGCTCGCTCGAATAGCCAATGCGCACGGATAGCCCGTCCCGCGAGACGACAGAGCGCACCTTACCCGCCATAATGCCGCTCTCTTTGGGGGCGCGCTTTTCGATCTCTTGCGCCAAAAGCACGCCGTTCATGGTCATGACCATGCGAAGATCGCTGCGCAGCACTTCGGGAAAGCGCCGTAGCTTTTTGCGCAACCGGCTTTCGTTATAGACGCGTCTACGTGCCACTATTCACCGCCCCGGCTTCTGCGACGATCTCAAGAGGCAAGGCGCGCGTCGGCGGCGTGCGCACGTCGCGCACGTTCAGCACCATGTTGCCGTTCGTCGCCCACACAATCACATCGTCCGTGTTGACGTCGGTTCCGCGGCTATCGACTTCGATATCATAGCGAATGGTTCCGCGGAGCTTTCCGGCCAGCTCGATTTCAGTGTTGGCGTTGCGCCGCTGCGGCGTGACCTTCGCCCAACGCGTCGCAATCGTTGTTAGAGTTGTATCGTAACCGCCGTCCGCGCGCTTCGTGCGCGACTTGCGCTTGATCTCGATACGTTCGCGGCGTTGACCTATCGTCATCGGATCAACACCCGCTTGTGCGGCCCTAGGAGTCGTCTAATCGCCGGGCTTGGTTTCACTTCCTTGCCCTCGTCGCCGCGATCGGCGCCGTACAGGCCCGCAATTTCAATTTTTACCGCATGGCGGATATTCGCGGGCACCTTGTCGGCCGTCTCGCCATAGCCCGCCGTAAACTCAATCGCAACTGCGCCTTGACGCTCCCAAGTCGCCGGCCAGCTCTCGCCGGTCTTCAAATATACATAGCCTTCGTCCGTCGTTTTCACGACTTCGTAGGTGTCGGCCGAAAGCGTTTGCTCGGCGTCGTTGTGGTCGAAATATTTTATGCTTGATACCAATTGAAGCGGCGGCATCGGCAAGGCGATGCAGCGCGCGACGGGGAACCATGGGAGCTCGAGCTTCCACACCTGATTGACTAGCGCACGCCGGAGCCAGCCGTCGCGGCCGTCAATGCGCGCCGTCGCCGTCTCAATCAGCGATTCGATATAGTCGTCGTCAACGTCGTGCTCAATCCGAAGATGCGCCTTCGCCTCATCAACAGACAGCAAAGGGACTGCCGGCGGTGTGACAAGCGTTAGCTGCATCTTCGGATTTCCTTTTCCTGTAGACCTAGCGGTTAGGCTTGGTCCGCTACCGGGCCGAGCGCTGGGCGCATCGCCGCGACAGTCGCCGCGAGCGGCGTTCCCGAACCGTGCGTTCCGCTGAAGTCTGCGAGAAGCTTCAAATAGCGCTTGCCGCCGATGTAGCCGAAGCGATACGCGGCCGCCGCGGCGTGCTCGGCAATGAGCGACTTGATAATGCCGCCCGTACCAACGCCGCCCGTCACGCCAAGCATATCGTCGTCCGTGACGGCGACATAACTCGAGTCATCATCGGAGTGCGTAAGCTTGAACTCGATTTTGTTCGTGCCGGAAAACGTGATGCCACCGATACCGACATTGAGCAAAATTTCGGCGGCGCCGAAGCCGTCAAGATCAACAGCGGGCGGGGTGTTATCAGCGCTAAGCGCTGCGGCACCAATCATCACCTTGGCGCCAATGTCAGAATGAACGTCGAAACGCATTAAAGAGTATCCTTGAAACTGAAGCTGCGTTTAGCAACCTCGAATGAAAACGAACGGGAAAGCAGGGCCGCCGCTAAGCGGCCCCGCTCAAGTTAGGCGCTGATCTTCAGCAGCTTGATAGCTTCGTAATCGTCAACGTCACCGCCGACGCGCTTCGTCATGTAGAACAGGACGTAAGGCTTCTGCGAGTACGGGTCCTGCAAAATGCGGGTACCGATACGGTCAACGATAAGATAGCCGCGCTTCCAATCAGCAAATGCGATCGGGAACGTATTTGCGCCGATGTCCGGCATGTGGTCGTCAGGAATGACCGGATAGCCGAGAAGCTGCGACGGCTCGCCAAGCTGAATCGACGGCTGCCACAGATAGTTATCGTCGCCGTCCTTCAGCTTACGAATGACCGAAATCGTAAGGTCATTCATAAGGAATTTGCCGTTCGTGCGATAGCCCGGACGCAAGCTGTGGACGAGATCAATCATCGCATCCACGCCGTTATTGTTGGTGTCGGTCAACGCGTTCGCGACGCCAGAAATCTTAAAGCCGAGCTTGCCCCACTCCCAAGACCCGTTTGCGATCTTGGTCTGCGAAAGAAAGCCCTTCGGCTTCTTTACGCCGGAGCCGCTGACGAAAGCCGAGCCTTCGTCTTCTGCGAACTTAATATTCACTTCGCTGGCAAGCCAGGCGCCGATATCAAGACGGGCGTCGTCCAAAAGCTTCTGCGTTGCCGCCGGCATCGCGTACAGCTCGTGCGTGTCGAATTCACGCTCCGAAAGACGAACGCCAGAGGTCGTCGGCCGCGCTTCCTTTTCCCCAACCCAACCGCTTGAAGCGCCGCCAAGGTTGTAGAGCTTCGTATAGGAGTCGGTGCCAATCGACATAACGGACGCCAAGCCACGCATTGCCGAGCGAAGCTCGAGCACGCGCGTAATCGCCGTCTCAACCGCAGTCGGGACGAGATATCCACCGTCCGGCTTGCTCTGCGTGGTCATCGCCGCCTTGATGGCCAGGGGGTGCAGTTCAGCGCCAATGGCGTTGCTGCGCTCGCCGCCGCGGAACCACTCGCCAAACTTATTGGCGTAGTCGGTTTCCTCAGCCGTCGCGCCTTGCTGACCGGCACCGCGAAGCGCTGCGGCAACCTGCATCTGCGTATTGAGGTCGCGAAGCTGCTTATCAAGCTCCGTAAGCTCGGCGTTGATGCGATCCGTCGTCTCTTTCGTAACGACGTCGGGGTTGCCTTTCTTCAGCTCGGCAAGCTCTTTGTCGTGCTGATCTTTGAAGGCTTGGAAAGTGCGCTGCATGTTATCGAGCGCGGTCTTCACTTCCCCCGGCACGGGGGTAGCGTCGTTATTTGCAACGCCACGCGTAAGACCGGGCACAAGAAGGGGTTTGCGGTTGCGGGGGGCAACCGGCACAATCAATTTATTCAAGACAAACGTCCTAAATCTAAGGGTTACTGATAAGGGCAGCCAAACTCCGGCTTGTATCGTTGATGGCTGCCACGAGCGACGAAAAGTCTTCGGCTTCTTTCGGGAGCGGAAGCTTTTCCGGTTCCTCTTTTGCCTTGGACTTCGCCATGCGCCGCGGCGTCAATGCCTTCGGAACATTCTTGAACGGCGAGAGATCGAAAGCCGCTCTAGCGTCGGCTTCCTCGCTCTCGTCGGTGTCGATAGTCGCATCCGCAAAGCCTTGTTCGATCGCCTCTGCGGCGGTCAACCAAGTCTCGTCATCCATTTGCTGTTTGATGTCGTCAACGTCGCCGCCCGTGCGGGTCGCATACGTATCCGCCAAACCGGCGTCGATCTTCTTAAGCAAATTAGCCCTTGCGGACATAACTCGAGCGTCGCCAACGGCAACACTCCACGCGTTATGGATCATAAAAAATGCGTTCTCAGCAATCTCTACTCTGTCACCCGCCAGTGCGATAATCGAAGCTGCGCTAGCGGCAAGACCAGTCACCCGTACCACAACGTATGCTTTATGCGCAAGTAGGTCGTTGTAAATTGCGATGCCGTCGAAGACGTCGCCGCCGGGCGAGTTAATGTTGACTACGATGTTAGACGACGTAATGCCATCTAACATTTCGCGAAATTCCTCAGCGTTGACGCCGAACCAACCGCCGATCTCCTTATAGATATTGATCTCGGTCGTGTCGTCGCCGCGCGCCACGCAGTCAAAACGTGCGTTACTGCTGTTAAAGAGCGGCTTGCGCGAGAGTGCCTTAACGCTGGCCTGAACCTTGGCTAGAGGGCTGCGGCTCGGCTTCTTCGCCGCTCGCACCCGCGGGGCCTGAAGCGCCGGGACCTGAGACGGCGTATTTGTCGGCTTCCGGGTCCGCGATTGGGTCTTTGCCTTCGATCTTACGCCAGTCATTTGCCGAAATTACTCCGTTGCGCTTCTGAATCTGCAAACCATTCTGACGAGCGATAAAGTCGGCGCGCGTCAAAAGGTCAGTGTCGAATTTGACAACGAAGTTAGGCCGATCATTTTCAGGTATCAAATCGCGCAAACACGCTTGCTGAATGTTCACGATATACGGCATGAGCGTATGCACGAGAAATCCGAGATTCTGTTGCTCGATACCAGAGCCCCAAGACGTGCCGCGCTCGATATCGCCAATCATGTGGGGCGGTACGCCGAAGAACATCGCAATTTCGGAACGCGTCAGTTTCCGTTGCTCGATAAATTGAGCGTCGGCCGCGTTCATAGAAAGCTGCGCCCACTTAAGCCCGGTTTCGAGAATAAGCGGACGGCCGGCGGCATCCGAACCCATGAAATTCTTTTCGAAGTCCTTGCGGATGCGCTCGAAAGCTTCGTCGCTAAGCTCAAGATCGGTATAAAGCACGCCGGACGGGCGCGCACCGTTCTGCATCATGCCGGCGCCGTGCTTTTCCATTTCGACGGCTGCGCCGACAGTGTTCCGCGCGTGCTCAAGCACAGAAAGACCGCGCACGCCGTCCGTTGACAAGCCGCGGATGTGCAGAATATCGCTTTGCTTGAATTCCCGAACGACTTCGCCGTTCTGATAGCGATACACAATCCCGCCAGCCTTAAGAACGGGCGTCACGCAACTCGGATCAAGGTGCACAAGATCAGCGATCTCGCCCCGGTAGATAACTTTTTGCGCGTAAAAGTTACCTTTTATGAGAATATGCGTCACCACCATTTGCAGAAATTCAAACGGCGATTGCCAGTAGTTCGGCCGCAGCGCGAGCAAGCGATAAATGGGATGCTTCGTGTCAAGAACGTTCTTTTCGCCGTCCTTGCGGTAGAGCGACAGCGGCAACATGGCTACGGCGGTGGCCAAAAGCCTTACACAAGCCCAAACCGCCGCAACGCGCATCGCCTGGCCGTCCGAAACGGCCCCGTAAATGGACGATCCGCCATCAAATTTGCGGATAATCGCCTCTTGAATTTGCTCCGGCGTGCTCGAAATGCGCCCGCCTTCCGCCGGCGTAGCGTGCCCAAAGACGAATTTTTGAATGGCTTTCGGGCTCAAAAACGCCAAATCGGAACGACTAGAGGACACGCATTCCCCGCTTAAGATACACTGAAGCCTTCTTTGGCTCCGGTTTTTCAGCATTCGCAGCCGCATGTAGCGACATTGCGAGCGTTACCGCGCCGTCAATTCTCCGGTTCCGCTCTCTCTTGTCAAATTTACGGTTGCCTGCCGGGTCTAGGACCACGCGAACGTTCGAAAGGCACCATGTCACGATCGGGTTGCCGTCGTGATGCAACGTGTGCTCCACAACATGGTGCTCGAGCGCATTGACCGCGCCGGCCATGTCCTTGAACCCCTGGCCGTGCTCTATGAGCTTGAAAGTTTCCTCCTCAATGCCCTCGTATTCCATTGAGGTCTTCAAAAAATTGATGTGGTAGCGATCGAAGGCCGTCGCCTCGAGAGCGTGGCCTGCAATAAACGACGCGATGCCGCGCACGACGGCGCGATACGAGATCGATCGGCCGGGGAGTACGATAAGCCAACTGTTTTTAGCCCACTCGCGATACGCGGCGCCGTCTTTCGCCTCTCTGTCAGCTAATTCCGTCTCGTGTGTCCAAAATAACGACTTCGTAGCGACGCAAACGCCGTCCGGCTGAACCCAAGAGAGCGTAAAGGCCGCCAAATCGAGCTGCGAAGCGAGGTCTAGCGCGCCGTAACACTTCAGCCCGCGCATAGCCTCCGCATCAAATGGGCGCTCGCACGCGCGCCAGTCGCGCGAATTCACGAGCGCTTGAGTGCTATCGACGCGCTGATTCAGCTCGAGCGCGCGGAAAGCCGCTTCCGCCGCCGGCGATTTACGCGCCTTTACGGCCAGGGCCCGCATGTGCTCGATAGACTTGATTGAGCCTAAGCCCGGATTGGCGAGCCGCCAGTTATCTTCGTTGTAGATGTCCATACCTTCCGGCACCGCGAAGACCTTGCCGTAAAAATATGGATCGCCTAGCGCGCCGGCTTGATGCTTGTCGGCGTCGTTCGCCATGTCCGTCATGACGTGCTGCGGATCGCTGCTTTGCGTGGAGATCGCGAGGAATAGACCTTCCTCTTGCGCACCGAACGACGTCGTAAGGACGTCGAATAGCTCGCGGTCCAGGGCTTGCGCCAGCTCGTCATAGATCACAAAGCGCGGGTTGCCGCCGTGCTGGCGCCGGCCGTCCGCCGCGAGCGCCTTATAGACGCTGCCGTTGTGGTAGCAGACGATACGCTTGACGCTATCGAAGCACCCGCACATAGCCGCTAGATCAGGGTCTAGCTCAATCATTTGCTTAGCGAGCTGGTAGATATGCGCCGCCTGTTCGCGGTCAGACGCCGCGGAAAGGATGCTGCTATTCTGCTTCGCTTCCGGGCCGCACAAGAACACAAGCACGAGCGCCGCGGATAGCGCCGTCTTGCCGTTCTTACGCGCGACGCTCCACAACGCACGCCGAATGAGCCGGTGCCCCTTGTCGTTCACCGGATCGAACGTCTCGCGGATAAGCTCTTTCTGAAATTCCTCGAGCTTGAGCGGCTCGCCTTGCCCGATGCCCGTAGGCACGCGAAGCATTTCAATAAACTCAATGATGCGATCGGAGCGCTTTACGCGTTCATTAGGTGCGCGTACTTGCCGCCCACGGTGTTCTTTGCCCCCCGCTCCGGCACCTTTAGACTTACGCGTGCGCCCGGGTGAAGGCCGAGCTTGTCGGCGCACCGGAGGATTGTTTCCGTCGCTGCTTTCCATGACCTAAGTGCGGGGTTACTCTTTACGTCCGAAACATAAACTTCGCCTGTAACCTTGTTAGTTACGTGCGTAGTGATTGTTAGTCCATTTTCGGCAACGTCCACTTGTGACTTCACAAGCATTGACCAAGCCAGAGCGTAAGCGGCTAGCATCGTCGTATCCAACGCGCCGTAAAGCCCGGGCGGCATAGCAGCTAAAACGCGATCCCATTCGAGCGAAGCGATTTCATCGGCCGCGACGATGCTCGGCTTAATCGCCGGCATATCCGAAACGGGCTCCGCTTCATTTATCGGCAGCCGCCCCGGATTTCCCTCTAGCAAACGCAAATGCGTTGGCTTCTTTTTCGGTCCCCGTTTTCCCAATTTAAAACGCCTTCAAGTTGTATAATACTTTTTACCCTAAAACTTTCGCAAATCGAAATTGTAC
>Ga0196976_1000139_pt1 | contig 47985 bp, 45 predicted proteins | sample S3v_513CmetaG_FD_148644 | JGI IMG/M metagenome (GOLD analysis project Ga0196976, IMG submission 148644) | Soil microbial communities from Anza Borrego desert, Southern California, United States - S3+v_5-13C | ecosystem: Environmental > Terrestrial > Soil > Desert | place: USA: California... | reverse complement strand
CATCGCCGAAGACGGCGAGATCCTCGTTAAAGGTCCCTCGGTTTTTCGCGGCTATTGGAACATGCCCGAAGAGACGGCGAACGCCTTCGACGGAGAGTGGTTCAAGACCGGTGACGTCGGTCATCTCGACGCTGACAACTTCCTCTTCATCACCGACCGCAAGAAGGACCTCATTAAGACCTCCGGCGGCAAGTTCATCGCGCCGCAGCCCATCGAAGGCTCCCTTAAGGCCAACGCCCTCATCAGCGAAGCTGCCGTCATTGGCGATCGTCGTCGCTTCCCTGCCGTCGTGATTGCGCCTTCGTTTGCCGTACTTCAAGACTGGGCACAGCAGAACGGCTTGTACTGCGAAAGCGACACCGACCTTGTCGCTCATCCCAAGGTCAGGGCCCTCTACGAAGGCATCGTGGCGGACATCAACAAGAATCTCGCCCAGTACGAGAAGCTGAAGAAAGTACTAATCATCCCCGAAGAGATGACCATCGGCAATGGCATGCTCACGCCCACGCTAAAACTACGCCGCCGCGTCGTCGAAGAACGCTACCGCCACCAGATCGAACTCCTCTACGCCGAACCTGCTTCTGAGACTGTCGCCCACTCCTGATTCGTTCTTCCTCTGACGTGAGGGTCCCGAGCGTTCCGTACTTGGGATACTTCTTCTCGCCAAATCAAGATACCGATCACTCTTCAGTTTACAAACTACAAATCAGTCAATTACAAATTGGGGTCATGCGAACTCAGAGACGCTTCGCGTTTATTCTCGCTCTCGTACTCCTGGCGACTGCCGCCTTCGGTCAAGCTGTCCCACCCGACCTCGATGCTTGGATCCAGCGCTCCATGAAGACCTTCGAGGTCCCGGGAGTTGCCGTCGCGATCGTCAAAGACGGTCGCGTAGTCTTTTCCAAGGGCTATGGTGTCCGGCGCCTCGGCGAACCCGCCCTGGTAGACGAGAACACCCTCTTCGGAATCGCCTCCAACACCAAGGCCTTTACCGCTGCCGGTCTTGCCATTCTCGTCGACGAGAAGAAACTCGCCTGGGACGATCCCGCAAACAAGCACCTTCCCGGCTTCCAGATGTACGATCCGTGGGCTTCGCGCGAAGTAAGCGTGCGTGACCTCCTCTCGCATCGCGCCGGACTGGGCCTCGGACAGGGCGACCTCCTCTTCTGGCCCGACACCAACGTCTCTCGCGCGGAAGTAGTTGCGGCCGCGCGCCACCTCAAGCCGACCACGAGCATGCGTACCAGGTACGCGTACAACAACCTCATGTTCGTCGTCGCCGGTGAAGTCATCGCGAACGTCAGCGGCCAGTCCTTTGACGACTTCACGCGAGACCGCATCTTCCGTCCGCTCGGGATGAATGACACCGTCATCTCCGCCTCCACTTTTAAGCCCGGCGTAAACTTCGCCGTGCCTCATTCGCGCGGGTGGCGCTTCCGCGGCGAACTCAAGCCCATCCACTGGACACAAGACAACACTTGGGCCGCTGCCGCCGGAATCAAGACCAACATCAAAGACCTCTCCAAGTGGGTCATCGCACAGCTAAACCGCGGCCAAATCGACGGCTCGCGCCGACTTTTCAGTGAAGCCGTTTCCACCGACATGTGGACCCCCGCCATCAGCCTGCGTCCTTCTGAACCGCAGATTGCCGCGCTCAAGCCCACTAAGCCGAACTTTTCCGGCTACGGACTCGGCTGGCAACTTCGCGATTACCGCGGGCGTAAGATCGTCTCGCATGGCGGCGCACTGACCGGGATGCTCTCCACGGTTCAACTCGTCCCTGAAGAAAAGCTCGGCATCATAGTGCTCAGCAACCAGGAGGAGGGCGGACTGATGTCGTCGGTCGTCTACCGTATTCTCGACCACTACTTCGGCGTGACCACGCCCACAGACTGGATCGCCGCCTATAAGGAGCAGCGCGAGAAGAACCTCCGGCGCGAGTGGGCCGCCGAAGAGAAACTCACAGTCGAGCGCAACGCCACCAGCAAGCCGTCCCTCGAACCCGCGCGTTACGCCGGCGACTACACCGATCCCTGGTACGGCAAGGCAACCATCGCACTCGAGAATGGCGGCCTCGTCCTTCGAATGACGCGCACCCCTGCGATGATCGGCGACCTCCAGCACTGGCAGTACGACACCTTCAAGGCCGTCTTCCGCGACCCCACGGTCCCAGACGCATTCCTCACGTTCACTCTCGACCACGACGGCAAGATCACCGAAATGAAAATGGTTCCGGTCTCGGAGCTCGCCGACTTCAGCTTCGATTACCAGGACCTCCTCTTCAGTCCGGTCAGAGCAAAAGAAAAAGCCGCTTCTGAGTAGGCGACTTCATTTTTTCAATCTGCTGACCCACGTTCGCGGCGTAAGCCGCTGACGTGGGTCTAATAACTCGCTGGCTACTTTCTTCTAACCGATGATTCTCCTCATCACCTGTCCCGCTACGCGATCACACCGCACCGCATGGAATTGGAAGGACCTCGAACTCGTCGCACCCACTCGCTCGTAGAGATCTCTCCTCACCATCGCTCGTGCCCTATGCAGCCTCACCTTTACATTCTCTTCCGACAACTCCAGGGCCGCCGCCGTTTCCGCCGTGCTCATCTCTTCCACGTCCCGCATCATCAGCACCAACCGGTACTGCTCGGGCAGCGCCAAGATCGATTGCTCCAACACCTCCCGCGCCTCCGCTTGTGCGTACTGCATCTCAGGGCTCTCCTCTGGTCGCGCCTTCGCCTGCGGCGTCTCCTCGCTATCGAAATCCACCACGTCGGTCCGCGCGCTCTTCTTTCTGCGTGCCAGTGCCTCGTGCAGCCCGATTCGTATCAACCACGTCGAGAACGACGAGCGGCCCGCGAACTCCCGCAGATGCTGAAACGCACGCACATACGCTTCCTGCATAACGTCCTCAGCTTCCGAGTCGTCACGCAACACCGCCCGCACCACTCGATACAGCCGCTGGTTATACCTCCGCACCAGCAACTCATAGAGCGGAACATCTCCGGCCAGCACCCGCTCGATGATCGTCTCGTCACTCCACTCACGTGGGCTCACCTGAGCCAAGCTCGTTTCAGCCATAAACTCCCTCATGCCTAAAGAGTCCCCCGGCTCTCGATTGGTTACACGCTGTTTTGCTTCCTCCTTCACCGTACTGCTGTTTGCAAGTTTGCCCTCTCGGGTATGTAACCTACCCGCCCGTGTGCACTCCATTCCAGTAAAGGAGCTGACAATGACTTTCGATGACAGACTCAACAACACCTGGTGGACGCTTCGCCTAGCACTCGGAGTCGCACCCATCCTCGCGGGACTCGACAAGTTCTTGAACCTGCTCACGAACTGGGAGGCCTACCTTCACCCGGCCATCCCGCAGATCGCGAACATCCCCGCCGCCACGTTCATGCAAGTCGTCGGCGTCATCGAGATCGTCGCCGGTGTCGTCGTACTCTCCAGCTTCACTCGACTCGGAGCCTACATCGTCATGGCTTGGCTCATCGGCATTTCGCTCAGTCTCATCGGACAGGGCCGCTATTTCGACATCGCTGTTCGCGACCTCCTCCTGGCGGTCGCTGCATACTCGCTCGCCCGGCTGACGGAAGCCCGTGAGTCCGTTAGGGCCGATGCTCCGCAAGAATCTGTAGCTTCCGCCATGCCAAGAGCTTCGTGACGAGCGCTCGAATAAAAAAGGGCGCGGGAATCAGCCGCGCCCTCTTCAATTTCTCAACAGTAGTCGCTACTTACTCGGCGAGTGCACCTTGGGGTCAAAGCAGCAAAGGCTACGGCTTCCGCATGGTCGGCATCGGCGGCCAGCCGAGCGGCTTACCGTCAAAAAGGAACGCGCACTTCTCGCGCCGCTTTTCGCCATCATGCACCGCAAACGTCCTTTCGCCACCCGACGTTGATTGCGACCACATCGAGACGCCCGCATACGCGCCGTCTTTACGCAGCACGTAGAAGATCATTTGGATGTACGCCAGCTTCTTCATGTCATTGTTGTAGTTGCGTGCAATGCGCTTCATGGCGTCGAGTCCGGCCTCCTCCGGAGACATGCCGTGCCGCATGTTCTCCACCATCGTGTGCGCACCCGCAACCTTGATGTTCTCTTCGCCATTGCCCGTCGCGCCGGCCGCGCCCACGTCCTGGTCGCAGTAGCACCCGGCTCCGATGATCGGTGAATCGCCAGCGCGCCCCGGAATTTTCCACGCCAGTCCGCTCGTGGTGGTCGCACTGCTCATCTCCCCTTTTTCGTTCACCGCCGAGCAGTTGATCGTTCCCGTCGGTGGCTCGAGCACGCGACGGATTGCCAGCTGCCTGAACTCCGGCTCGATCCCCAGCCGCTGCGCAAGTTCATCCATCTTACGCAGCCGTTCATCATGCCACTCCGCTGCACTCTGCTCATCCGGAAACTTGAACTTCGGGTCTGCGAGTCCAGCGCCCCACCAGTCGTTGTTCGACATGGTTTCCTTCCACAACAACCACGTCTTGCGCGAGCGCTCCGTGAGCAGATTGTCCTTCGCGAATCCGTGCGCATACGCGAACCGCTCCGCTCCTTCGCCGACGAGCATCACGTGCCCTGTGTGCTCCATCACAGCCTTCGACAGCTGCGATACGTTCTTGATGTTGTGCACTCCCGCGACCGAGCCCGCGCGCCGCGTCGGTCCATGCATGCAGCATGCATCGAGTTCAACCACGCCCTCTTCGTTCGGCAGCCCGCCGTAACCCACGCTGTCATCGTTCGGATCGTCTTCCGGCCCTCGGATTACCGCCATTACGCCGTCCAGCGTGTCGCCACCTCGCCGCAGTGTTTCGTATCCGGCATCCAGCGTCGCTAATCCGTTGCCGGACGAGATCAGCACTGGCCGCTTCCACGCCCGTGCCATCTCTTTGGTCTGAGGCTTTTGTCCGTCAGTGGCCCTTGTCTCTTGCCCCTCGGCGTTGAGCGCCAGTCCAGCCGACGTAAGTGCTGCCGAAGCGATGAAATCCCTGCGTGAAAACTTCACTCGTGCCTCCAGCGTATGAAGTTGCGCGTGCAAGCTGCGCAAAAGAACAAGGCACAATAGCAGTGCAAGTACACCTTTGCAATCCTGTCGATCACGCACAAAAAAGGCGCGACCAGAAGGCCGCGCCCGCTAACTCAATTACAAATCTGGGTCTAACTCGCCAGTTTCATCGCCGTGTTCTGGTCAGCGCGGAAGCGCAGCAACGCCCCGATGTGTCCGGCGCGCTCGAATTCCTCGTCTTCGTTGATATAGAGCACCTCGATACCGCTGCGCAGCGCTCTTCCAATGATCGGATCGGCAAGGTCTTCGACATGGCTTGTTGGTTGTCCACAAACTGCGCAATCGCTCGACTGCCGCAGGTCGATGTGTCCGCAGTTACGACACTCGCTCCCGCTGGCCTTAAACCGTTCGCCGAGCAGCAGAGTTTGTATCTCGCCCGTCTCAAGCGACCGCAGCACGCGCCGAAGTCCAACCGCGCCAAGCCCGTTCCGCTGTGCCTGGCCGAGCACTTCGCGTACTAGGTTCTGACGTCGCTTCAGTTCGGACTCATCCAACAGTCGCTCCACCTCTTCGCGGATCGTCTCGTCACTGACTACCGCCGGGTCTGCTCGGAATCGCCCCAGCAATTTGTCTTTCAAGTAGACGTGCAGGTGCGGCTCAATTTCGGACCAAACGTCATCACGGCATGCGATCACCAGGTTGTCGAATCCGCCACGTTCGTGCATTTCGAGCAGGATATCCGCCACCATTTTGAAGTGCTGCATGGCTTCATTCAACACCTTGCGCTCAAGGTGTCCTGCATCAAACCCGGCCCAGCCGTCGCTGCGTCCGCGCCGCGGTATCTCCTTGAAGAAGTCCACGACTTCGTTCACTTCACCGAGCTTGTAGTTGAAGATTCGCGCCTTGCTACGGTCCATCGCGCACACGCACACGCGCGGACTCGCGTCGATCACCCCGGCAAGCGGCTTCAGGTGAAACCGCCGATTGACCACCAGGCTGGTACCAGGAAGCCACGCAGGGATGTCGAACTCGCGCCAGAATCCCTGCGCTGAGTCAGCAAAGATTGCCTTCGCTTTGCCGCCGTTTCCGTGCAATCGCTCCGCGACTTCCAGGATGCGGTCTAGGTCGGAGCGTGCGCAAGCGTTCTTCCCCTCTTTCTCTACTTCGCGCAAGGCTTCTCGTACGAGATCTTTGACGAGGATGGCCTCTTCCCTGTGCGACTGGTTCTGTGGAGTATCAGGCTGGTAGTAGAAGGTCAACGCACAACCTTGCAGGGATTCGTATTCCGCCAGCTCGCGGATGGCTTCTCGCGTAATCATCAAGTACATCTCCTGAAACTGGAAGTTGGTTGTGGATCTGTTTCGGAGTGCTGGGGGCCGGGTTATGCCGTTTTGGAGTGCTCGATGAGCCGGTTCTTCAACGGCTCGGAGCCAGGAAACGCCTTTCGAACGTGATCGCGTGCTGCGGCGATTGACGCACGTACCTCCTCGACTTTTCGATCCGCAATCACCGAAATCTCGTGCGTGGTGAACCCTTCCATCGTGTAAAGGATGAATGCCTCGCGGTCTTCCGGCTTTGCCTCTCGGAGTGCCATCTCGATCATCCCCACCATCTCGTCGTTGGCCGCAATCTGCTCCGGCGTAGCCAGTCGCGGATCTCCGATCAGCCCTTCCTGGGTCATAACGTCATCCGGTTGATGGAATTGCGCCTCGCGTTCGTCCGCGCCTGGAGCCTCGAGTGCGGTTATCTGCGGAACCGACTCCAAGGGGACGGAGCCAGCCTCATCATAATTCTGCTGCAGGATGCGGTTGATCGCCCGTCCGGCCAAGTGGTAAAGCCACGGTTCCAGCCGAACCTTTTCCGGTCTTTCGGACTTGTCATCCAGTGCGGTCGCGATCGCCTCGTCGATGACTTCTTCGGGCCGCACTTGTCCGTCATGAATTTGCCCGTTGTTCGCTCGAAAGCGCAGCTCGCGCTCGACCCATCGCTGTAAGCGAGGCAGATTGGCATTCAGATAGTCCGATATGTCTTCGCCGGAAACCGTCTCAGGCTGCACCGCCGCGAGCGTCTCCTCAAAGGGCACCTGCGGCTGCGGACGCGGACGCCCAGCAGCAAAGCGTCTGCGCGGCCACTTGTGCCTGTTCCTCAGCTGGTCCTTGTGTTTTGTGAGCTGTTCGATCAGGTCTTCGAACGCGCTCTTTACCGCAGCAGCTTCCGTAGGGGCATCGCCATTGGCCGCCATTTGCCCTGAAGGCAAGCGGAGGTTAAGTCCTACGTGGAACCCTACCTTCGGATTCGTGTCGACGGTGCCATATAGCGACACCAAGTCAGGCCTGAACACCTGGAGGCGTTTCCGCAGCTTTTCCAGTTGTGGGTTGATGTGCTTTTCGATCTCAGGATTCTTGGATGACTTATAGGTGAAGTGGACGTTCATGCAGAGCCTCGGAAAGGGATGACGAACCATTCCCCGGAAGCACGGTCCCCTTTGTGGTGCGAATTTTACACCCGTATGTAAAGAAGCAACCGGGAAATAGTCGGTTGTATTTTTGGCCTTCGGAATGCGGCTACCCACGTGCTAGCAGGCTTAAATCGAGCACTGGGCGAACAACCATAAAAACGAACGAAAGCCGCTGCTGCCTGAGAGTTCAGGCCCACAGCGGCTTCGAATGCTTCTATGGTTGTAAGCTGTTTTACACAGCCACGGTGAACGTCGTCTCGGTCCGGGTCACCGGGCGGTAGAGCGTGTCCCGCTCCACCGGTTCCCGACCCGCTTCTTTGATCAGCCGGATCAGGTCTTGTCTCCTGAGTCCCTGCGGAGTCGTAGCCCCGGCGTCGTGGTAGATCTTCTCCTCAACGACTGTGCCGTCGATGTCATCCGCCCCAAACCGCAGTGCGATCTGCGCGATCTTCGGTGTGAGCATCTGCCAATACGCTTTGATATGCGGGAAATTGTCGAGCACCAGGCGCGAAACTGCGATTTGCTTTAGATCCTGCATTCCTGTCGTGACCGGCAGGTGTGCCAACGGGGTGTTCTCGGGGTGGAACGCCAACGCGATAAAGGTTTGAAAGCCGTTCGTTTCGTCCTGCAGGTCTCGAAGCTTCAGCAGGTGGTCGACCCGGTCCTCGTCGTTCTCGATGTGCCCATAGAGCATCGTGGCGTTCGATTTCAATCCGACCTGATGCGCCAGGCGGGCCGTATCCAGCCACTCGTTTCCATCAATCTTGTGGTCGCAGATGATTGCCCGAACGCGCTCTGAGAAGACTTCAGCCCCGCCGCCGGGCATTGAATCCACCCCGGCTTCCTTCAGCTTCAACAAAACGTCCTTGATGGTCATCTTGTACAGCTTGGCGAAGAACGCCACTTCGACCATCGTAAACCCTTTTATATGAACGCGAGGGAAGCGTTCCCTCAACCCGCGCGTCATGTCCAGGAAGTACTGGAACGGGAGGTCCGGATGCAGTCCGCCGACTATGTGGAACTCCGTGACAGCTTCCGTATACCCGGACGCCGCAGACTGCCACACCTCCTCCAGCGCCATGGTGTATGCGCCCGGAGTGTCCTTCTTCCGCCCGAAAGCGCAGAGCCTGCAAGCCGCGATACAGACGTTCGTCGGGTTGATGTGACGGTTTACGTTGAAGTACGCAATGTTGCCGTGCATGCGCTCACGGACTTCGTTCGCCAGCCAGCCTACCGCCAGAATGTCGGACGTCTGGTACAGGGCCAGCGCCTCAGCGGCGTCAAGTCGCTGCTGTGCCATGACCTTTTCGGCGATGGTTTTCAGCCGAGCATCATGCGTCTGAAAGGCAAACTGCGCTGATTGCGTGGAAACGGAAGCTTCGGACATTGCACCTTGATGATACCCCACGAGGGCGGCGAAATCACTCGTCCGTGTGACCGCGCTTACCATCTGAAAGCGTTGGCATCCCGAAATACGCCACCAAACAGAAAAGGCCTGCCTTACAGCAGGCCTTGCCCCTTTCCCGCACCTGAATCAACTCGGGCTCGGCACCGCCTCCGCGCTCACTGCATCGAGTTGCTCGATGGATTCCCTGTCCAGTGTCAGTCGCATTGCCTCGACCAATTCGTTGAATTGCATCAGCGTCGTCGCGCTCGCAATTGGAATCGTCTGCACCGGACGCGCCATGAGCCAGGCAAGCGCCACCTGTCCCGGCGTCGCCCCCAGCCGCTTCGAAACCTCAATCAGTTTCGTCATGACTTGGAACCCCCTTTCGGTCATGTAGCGCTTAACCATGCCGCCTCTCGCCTTCCCCTCGGCATCGGCAGCAGACCTGTACTTGCCAGTCAAGAACCCTCCCGCGAGCGCGAAATAGGGCAGCACTGCAAGTCCGTACTTTCTGCACACCGGCTCGAGGTCATTTTCGAATTCCGGTCGGTAAACAAGGTTGTAGTGCGGCTGCAGAGTCACATAGCTCGGCCAGCCTTTCCGCCTGCTCACCTCAATGGCTTCCGCGAGCCGCGAGCCATTGAAGTTCGACGCCCCGATCGCCCGCACCTTTCCTTGCTGGATCAACAGCGCGAACGCCTCCATCGTCTCTTCAAGCGGCGTGTTCGAGTCGTCTTCATGAGACTGATACAGGTCGATGTAGTCGGTGTGCATTCTGAGCAGCGAGTCCTCCACTGCCTGCACCATGTATTTCCGCGAGAGCCCCTGTTTGCCTTCTCCCATCGGCTTTCCCAGCTTCGTCGCGATCACAACCTGTGCGCGCTTGCCGCTGCGCTTCAGCCAGTTTCCGATGATCGTCTCCGACTCGCCCCCAACGTGTCCTGGTACCCAGGTGGAATAAACGTCTGCCGTGTCCAGGAAGTTGATTTCCGAATCAGCCAGTGCGTCTAGGAGCTCGTATGATCGCTGCTCGTCGGTCGTGAAGCCGAAGATGTTGCAGCCGAAACACAATGGCGAAACCTGAAGCTCGGAATTACCTAAACTATGCTTCTGCATCAGTCCTCCCGCTCAATGCTGCGCAAAGCAAAACGCCCATCTGTACAGATGAGCGCCGTGTGGAATCGACGTTAACTAAGGTGCGATCATCCGATCCGCGACAATGAGGAACAGCAACCCCATCGATATGAACCCGTTCGTAGTGAAAAACGCCGCATTCAGCCTGCTCAGGTCATTGGGCTTCACCAGCGAATGCTCGTACACCAGTGCCGCTCCCACCAGCAACACTCCTATCATCGCCACTGGCCCTAGCTGAAAAGCCGAGGTCATCCACACGAACATTGCGAAGGTGATGGCATGAAACAGCCGAGCGATCTTCAGTGCATTGGCGATCCCGAACTTGCTCGGCACCGAGAACAATCCTGCGCGGCAGTCATACTCGTAGTCCTGGCAGCTATAGAGCACATCGAATCCACCTCCCCAGAACATCACGGCCACCGTCACGATCAAAATGCGGGGATCGAACGCGCCTTGGACTGCTACCCAAGCCGCCGCCGGAGCAATTCCCATTGCGAGCCCGAGTACCAGGTGCGCCCACCTTGTGAAGCGTTTTGTGTAGGAGTAGGCGAACACGATCGCCAATGCTATCGGCGACAAATAGAACGACAGCGGGTTCAGCATCCACGCCGCGAATATCAGGATCGCGGATGAGGTTAGGACAAACCAGAAGACGAACTCGCGCGAAAGCTGACCCGCCGGCAGTGCGCGCGTCGCCGTACGCGGATTTCCGGCATCGATCTCGGCATCGGCGAGTCGGTTAAACGCCATCGCCGCTGAGCGTGCCGCCACCAGCGCAACGCAGATCCACAACAGCGTGCGAAGAGAGGGCAGTCCATTGGCAGCGAGCACTGCGCCGGTAAGTCCGAATGGGAGCGTAAGAAAAGAGTGCTCCCACTTGATCATCTCAAGCGTAATTCCGATGTTGCGGAAGAGAGGCACGAAGCAATTCTAGCAACTCGCCTCGTCGTAGCGCGCAGGTCTAAGACCTCGGCTTGCTCGCGCTGTCGTTCTTGGCCGTGGGCGATTTCTTTTCACCACCTGTGCTCTTCCCGGGCCCGCTCCTCACGGCTACGCCCTGCATCTCGAAGCGCGCATTGAAAAGCAGTGGACCAGAGCCAATGAACGCCCTCGCAGGGAAGTCCTTGCCGAAATAGCTGCGATAAACGCCGTTCCATCTGTCGAACAGCGTCACGTCCGAGCAGAAAACTTGGACAGTGACGAGATCGTCCATCGTCATACCTGCAAGCGCCAACACGGCCTTGAACTGGTCAAGGACGTTGCGCGCCTCCTGCTCGGCGTCCTTCGGCACCTTCCCGGTTTTCGCATCCAGCCCGATACGGCCAGCAAGATACAGCGTGTCTCCTACAAGCACGGCATCGCTGAACGGAGCGTTCACGTTCCGATTAGGGAGATTGATATGGCGGCGCTTCGGTGGGGTCCCCGTGGAGCGCAAGTCGCTGGCGTGATTGGGCGCGTTTTGCGCCAACGCGCAGGCAGAAAGAACTACAACGAACGTAGCGGCGAACAGCTTGTGGCGCATTAACGAACCTGGTGGCTGGAGGTCCAGCTAAATCGCTGGAGCAGACGCCATCATTCTGCCACTCTGAACCAGAGTTGCACAATGGGTAACTGCATCCCAAATGGTGCAATCCAGCAACTTTCTTTCCCGTGTTGAACGGCGGCTTCCGCGCTCTATTTCCGCCACGTTAATCTCCATGCAAACTGGCACGAAGCGCCCTTCGCTCTTACAATGCCTCAATGTCCAGCCCCGAGACGCCTCAAGAGGTCGAGATCAAGTTCGTCGTCAACGACGTCATTGCACTTGAGACCAGGCTGCGCCAGGCGGGATTCAATCAAAAGACGCGTTCCAAGCGCGAGTTCAACACTCTCTACGACACGCCCGACCTCAAGCTCCGCGGTCGGGGGGAGATACTTCGACTGCGCAAGTACGGTGATGACTGGACGCTCACGCACAAGTCCAAAGGCGGATCCGGCAAGCACAAGACGCGCGTCGAGCACGAGACCGCAATCCCCGACGGCGCAGCGCTGGACCCCATCCTCCGCGCACTTGGGTTCGAACCCCGGTTCACCTATGAGAAATACCGGGCCGAGTGGACCGACGGCAGAGGTGATGTGGTTCTCGATCACACGCCGATCGGCCATTTGGCGGAAATCGAAGGCCCGCCCGACTGGATTGATGCGATCGCAAAGCTGCTCGGTGTCCCCGAATCCGAATACATCACCAAGAGCTACGGCGATCTTTTCCTCGATTGGAAGTTGCGCACCGGCAGTAACGCTCAGAACATGACATTCGCCGAAGTGGGTACGAAGGATCTGCTCTAACTGACGTCAGCATGGTCTTGCCCCTGCTATTCTCTCCCTAGTACCTTGTTGCTTTCATGCGCCCACTTCGAATCTCCGCCATATCGTTCCTGAATACCGCACCGCTAATGTGGAGCTTCGAGCACGAACCTACGCCCGAACTGCGCCAGAACTTCGAAATCAGCTATACCGTCCCGTCCGCCTGCGCTCGCGCCCTCAACGGCGGCACCGCCGACATCGGCATCATCCCGGCGATAACCTACGCCACCATCCCTGACTTGCTCGTCATTCCCGACATCGCCATTGCCGCGCGCGGTCCCGTGCGCTCAATCCTGCTCATCAGCAAAGTTCCCATCGAGCGCATCCGCACCGTAGCCACAGACTCGTCTTCGCGCACTTCGGTCGCACTCACCCGCGTGCTGCTCACGAATTGGTATGGTGGCGGCCGCGAACTCCGGGAGATGAGCCCCGATCTTGCCGCCATGCTCGCCTCCTGTGACGCAGCTCTGCTCATCGGCGACTCTGCGCTTCTCGCAGCCACAGACGGGTACTACGTCTACGATCTCGCCGAACTGTGGCAACGCCACACCGGCAAGTCTTTCGTCTTCGCCGTGTGGGCGATCCGGCGTTCTGCTCTCGCCGAAGTTGCTTCCGAATGGAAAATCGCCACTGCTTTCCAGCAGTCGCGAGACGCCGGCATCCAGCCCGAGAACTTGCAGACGATCGCCTCCAAGTGGAGCGTGCGCCTCGGCCTCTCGCGCGAATACATCGTCAGCTATCTGACAGATAACATCTATTTCCATCTCGACCAGGCCTGTCTCGATGGCCTGAAGCTTTTCTATGAATGTGCCGCTGAATGTGGCGCCGTCGAGCGGGCTCCCGAACTTCGCTTCCTCTAGTTCCCGTGAACGTTTTATTCCTCGCCTATCATCTCTATCCCGGCTTCGTGCTTCTAACTACGGGTGTTTTGGCGTCCCATCCTTATGCCCGCCTTCATTCTCTCTTCTGTCAGTTGGGAACTCGTCCACCGCTTCGGCGCGATAGCGTTCCTCGCCATTGGCATCATTGACAACTCACTCCTGCCGACGTTCGGCAGTCTGGATGCCCTGCTCCTTGTTATGGCAGGGTCCCGGCCTCACTGGTGGTGGTACTACGCTGGAATGGCAACGATCGGCGCCGTCATCGGCGCCTACATCACCTATCGGATCTCCGCTAAGGGCGGCAAGGAGATGCTGGAAAAGAAACTCGGAGAGAAGAACTCCCAAAAGGCATACCGTACCTTCGAGAGATTCGGCTTCTGGTCCATCTTCCTGGCCGTCGTCGCACCACCGCCGTTCCCTGCGTCTCCTGTGCTCGCCACTGCTGGGGCCTTGCAGTACTCCCTTCGCAATTTCCTCATTGCCGCCGCTGGTGGACGCGCATTGCGCTACGGCCTGCTCGCCTGGTTTTCGTCGAGCTATGGCCGCCAGATATTCGCCTTCTTCGGCGAGTACTACAGGCCTGCGTTCTGGACCCTGTTGATGCTGGCCATCTTGGGTGGCGTCGCCGCACTCATCTGGTTCAAGCGTTACCGCCAGAAACGCCGGGATAAGCCGCAGGACCAGCCAGTTGCAGAAAGAAACGTTGCCTGACGAGCCGAGTCAGGCACGTAATGCGCGTCACACATGGCGAATGACTGCACCGCACTCTCGCATTTACAATGTCACTTAGCTTAGTGACCCAATGTCTCTGACCAAACAGCAAGCCTTGGATATGTTCCGCTCCGATGACCTTATCGGCATCGGCATGGAAGCCGACGCGGTCCGCCGTCAGAAGCACCCAGACGGCATCGTCTCCTACATCATTGATCGCAACATCAATTACACGAACTTGTGCACCGAGTACTGCACGTTTTGCGCCTTTTACGCCCCCGTCAAGGGGCCAGGCCGCGCCAACGGCTACGTGCTCGACTTCGAAACCATTTACGCCAAGATCACGGAGACCGTCGAGATGGGCGGCACGGGCGTGCTTATGCAGGGCGGCATCAATCCCGACCTCAAGATCGAGTGGTTCGAAGCGCTTTTCAGCGGCATCAAGCAGCGCTTCCCGCAGATACACCTGCACTGTCTCTCCGCCAGCGAGGTCTTGGGTGTCGCCGAGTTCAGCAACATCAGCGTCGAAGAGACCATTCGTCGCATGCGTGAAGCCGGCCTCGACTCCATCCCCGGCGGCGGTGCCGAGATTCTCGACGACGAAGTTCGCGCCAGGATTGCGCGCCTGAAATGCATGACCGAAGACTGGCTCGGCGTGCATCGCACTGCCCACAAGCTCGGCATGAAGACCACCGCCACCATGATGTTCGGCGTCGGCGAAACCATCGAGCATCGCGTAAACCACTTCCAGAAGATTTACGAACTTCAGGAAGAGACCGCCGGCTTCACCGCATTCATCCCCTGGACCTTCCAGCCGAAGAACACCGCTCTCGGCGGACGCGGATGGGAAGAAGCAACGGCTGTCGAATACCTCAAAACACTAGCCATCTCGCGCATCTACCTTTCCAATTTCCCCAACGTGCAGTCGAGTTGGGTGACGCAAGGACTGAAGGTCTGCCAGATGGGGTTGCACTTCGGCGGCAACGACGTCGGCTCCGTCATGCTCGAAGAGAACGTGGTCAAAGCGGCCGGGACCACGAACTGCACCACGGAAGAAGAACTGCGCCGCATCATCCGAGACGCGGGCTTCATCCCCAAGCAGCGCGACACGCTCTACACAAAATACTTCCTCAACTAGTTGGCTCGGTGGGGAGAGAGCCCTCCCTCCCCACCTGGTCCCCTTCAGTTAGAATTCAGCGACACATCACTGACTTCAGGTGTTTCTCTGCATAGAGTTCACCACGTCAATCCGGAGCCTCTGCCACGGCAAATACACCGTGCTCGCACCTCCCCCGGAAGCTCCCGAGCACAGCTTCTGGGACCTGGACTTCGTCAGCAAGCACGAACGATTTGGAACGCCCATCGAACTGAACTCTGGTGACCGCAAGACCGTGCAGCCGGTTGCAATCGTGCTGCAAGACGACTGAAGACCCCAAACAACTACTGCCGTTCCTCCCTGCATCGGGTACAATCAAGCCTTTGCGCGGCTATTTCGCCGCACAATTCTGTTCGCTGGAGTTAAGATCTGCTCCCCGCATTCATACCAGTGCCAGCCTTCTTCTTCGCGCAACCTCGCGGACTCGGCCATTACTTCCGCACTCATTTCCTCGACAAGACGTTCCAGGGTCTGTATCACGTCAATGCTTTTGACTTGATGCTGCTTATCCCTTATTTCATCGTCCTCATCATCCTTGCCAGCTACGGGTTTCATCGTTACCAGCTCGTCTGGATGTACTACCGCAACAGGAAGAACAGGGTTACCGAGCCGAAGTATCTTTTCGACGAACTTCCCCGCGTCACCATCCAGTTGCCGATCTTCAATGAACAGTTCGTCATCGATCGCCTGGTGGACTCCATCTGCAAGATGGAGTACCCGCTCGACAAGCTCGACATACAGGTGCTTGACGACTCGACCGATGAGACCGTTGAGGTCGCCAGTGCCGTTGTCGAACGGTATGCGGCGCTCGGTTATCCCATCACTTACATCCACCGCACAAACCGTGAGGGTTTCAAAGCTGGCGCTCTCGACAATGGCCTGAAGACCGCAAAGGGCGAATTCGTTTGCATCTTCGACGCCGACTTCACGCCGCACTCGGATTGGCTCATGAAGGTCATCCACCACTTCGCCGACCCGAAGATCGGTATGGTGCAAACGCGCTGGACCCACATCAACCGCAACTACTCATTCCTCACGGAAGTGGAAGCCATCCTCCTCGACGGACACTTCGTCCTCGAACACGGCGGACGTTCGCGCTCCAACGTATTTTTCAACTTCAACGGAACTGCCGGGATGTGGCGCCTGCAAGCCATCAAGGATGCCGGCGGTTGGGAACATGACACGCTTACCGAGGATACCGACCTCAGCTACCGCTCGCAGCTAAAAGGCTGGAAGTTCCTCTACCTTCAGGATGTCGAGTGCCCCGCCGAATTGCCAATAGAGATGACTGCGTTTAAGACCCAGCAGGCGCGCTGGGCCAAGGGGCTCATCCAGTGCGCTATCAAGGACCTTCCCAAGGTCCTCAAGTCCAACGTCAAGCGCCGCGAGAAGATCGAAGCCTGGTACCACCTCACCGCCAACATCAGCTACCCGCTGATGATAGTGCTTTCGGTACTGCTGCTTCCGGCAATGGTAATCCGCTTCTATCAGGGCTGGTTTCAAATGCTCTACATCGACCTGCCCCTGTTCATGGCCTCGACGTTCTCTATCTCAAGCTTTTATCTCGTTTCCCAGAAGGAACTGTTCCCTGGCAAGTGGTATCGGACGTTCCTCTTCCTGCCCGCGCTGATGGCGCTCGGCATTGGCCTGACGATTACGAACTCGAAAGCCGTCCTCGAGGCGCTCTTCGGAAAGCAAACGGCCTTTGCGCGCACGCCGAAGTACCGCGTTCAGAGCAAAGACGACAAGTCCGCCGCCGCGTCGGTCGCAGCCAGGAAGTACCGCAAGCGTCTCGGCGTCATTCCCTGGATCGAACTCGGCGTCGGCACCTACTTTGCGCTCACCGTCTGGTACGCCGTGGTGAATGAGAACTACATCACGGTTCCATTCCTGATTCTTTTTGTCTTCGGATACTGGTACACGGGACTAATGTCGTTGCTGCAAGGCCGCTTCGAAGCCCTCATGGGCCGCCCCGTCCCGGAACAGGGGACCAAGCCGTTCCCGGTCGGCGTCTGACGGGCTTTCGACATCGCAGTGGCGGGCGCCTTCGCCTGCCCCAGAACTGCGAAGCATTTCAAAGCCTTTTCGGAGCTTCCCTCGTCTAAGTACCAGACATACACTCGGAGACCGAATGAGAACTATCACTCGAGCCGTCGCCCTCACGCTCCTCCTTTGCACCGCCCTTATCGCACTCGACCGCCAGCCGAACACCGACTATCGCGCCCGGCGCGTCGCCCTTTCAAAGCAGACGAATGGCGGCGTTGTCGTTCTTTTCGCCCCAACTGAAGAGGAGGGTCCGAATGCCCTTTATGGGTTCCGTCAGGACAACAACTTCTTCTATCTGACCGGATGGGCGGAGCCCGGCGCCGCTGTCGTCATCGCCCCGGAAGTCCCGGCTAAGGAAGGCCAAACCGCGCGTCCCTACACCGAGATCCTTTTCCTCGCCGCACACAACGTGACGCAGGAGAAGTGGACGGGACCTAAGCTCGGCCCCGAAAACCCGCGCGCGCTCGAAATCACCGGCTTTGATCGTGTCGAACTGCTCGACCGACTCCGCGATGAACTCGTCAAGATTCTCCCCCAGCCACGCTCCGTCGTCTTCACCGACGTCGCCAGTGGCAGCGATCATTCGGCATCGACCGGCCCCATCGAGTGGCTCTCGCGTGGCAACGCCTTCCCGAACTACAACTCTATTCAGGATGTGAAGCCACTCCTCTCCGAGATGCGAGCCGTCAAGGACGCTGGCGAACTCGAGCGCATCCGCCATGCCACCGAAGCTTCCAGGGCGGCGCACCGTGCTGTCCTCAAAGCCATGAAGCCCGGCATGACCGAGTTGCAGATCTCCGCTCTCATGCAATATGAATTCATGTCTCGCGGATGCGAGCGCCCGGCCTATTCCCCCATCGTTGGCTCGGGATTCAACAGCACCGTTCTTCACTATTCAGATAATTACAGGAAGATCGAAGACGGTGACGTGGTCGTGATGGATGTTGCCGGCGAGTACGGCATGTACGCCTCCGACATCACGCGCACCCTTCCGGCCAATGGGAAGTTCACTCCGCGCCAGCGCGAGATTTATGACATAGTTCTCGGCGCGCAACGTGCCGCAATGCAGGCATTCGTCTCCGGCAAGTCGGTCCTCACTGGCACCTCACCAGAGTCGCTCTACAAAGTCGCGTACGACTACATCAACGCGCACGGCAAGGACCTGAAGGGCCAGCCGCTGGGGCAGTACTTCATCCATGGACTCGGCCATGGCGTCGGCCTCAACGTGCATGACCCTGTGACGACGCCGCTCAAGCCCGGCAACGTCTTCACGCTCGAGCCGGGCATCTATATTCCCGACGAAAAGCTCGGTATCCGCATCGAGGACATCCTGTACGTTGACGTCAACGGCAAGCTCGTGAACCTCACCACCGACCTGCCCCACACTGCCGATGAAATCGAAGCCGCCATGAAGAAGTAGACTCTAGAGAGGGTGAGCCCTTGCCCCGAGAGACATGCTGTTGGGGCAAGGGTGCCCTCGCCTTCTTCGCTGAATGCTGAGCGTTGACTGCTGATTGCTCCGCAGACTACGGAAACTGATTACTCATAGCTACTTCCTTTGGTATCCTAGAACCCTGTGATCATCAAGGCGCTGTACGTGATCCTGATCTTGAGTACGATCGCGGTCATAGGTGTCGCAATCGCACTTTACGTCAGAGTCAAGCGGCACATGTCGAGCCCCGTGGATTCGCATCACCCGGCGCCACAACCACCCGGCGGCGAACCGCCAAAGTCGTAACGTTCGCCGGGCGCATTCATAACGCGGTACTTATAAGTTCGAAGAAAGACCGAGGACCTTATGTCAAAGGCTGCGACATACAACATCTCCGCCGATCGTTCGCTCGCCCTGACCGGCAACGTCGCCCTCATCGTCGGCGCCAGTTTGCTCATCGCCATTTGCGCGCGCATCAGCCTGCCACTTCCCTTCACCCCGGTGCCGCTGACGCTCGCCAACTTCGGCGTGCTCGCCATCGGACTCCTGCTCGGCAGCAAGCGCGGCTTCGCCGCTGCCGCGCTATATCTCTCCTACGGCATGGCCGGACTTCCGGTATTCAGCCCCGCGGGCCCCGGCGGAATCGCCCAGCTTCTCGGCCCCACCGGCGGATACCTGGTCGCCTATCCTGTGGTTGCATTCATAGCGGGTTACATCGCTGAGCGTGGCACGAAGTCGTTCACCCGTTCGCTGGTGGCCGCCACAGCCGCTGAAATCGTGCTCTTCGCCTCCGGCATTGCGTGGTTGATGGTTCTGACGAACACGCCATTTCTCAGAGCCGCAAGCTTTGGCCTGTATCCGTTTGTCTTCGCCGAGATCATGAAAGTGACCGGCTCGGCAGGTGTAGCGTCGCGCTTTTCGCGGCGCTTCTAACCAACCGCTTCAGGTAGAACCAAGGGCTGCTCCGCAGCCCTTATTTTTGGAACCATCTTTCAGCCAGGCGCCTCTTCGTTACCGCTGTGGCTGTCGATGTAAAGGAATTATGAGCAGCAGTTCTTTGAGAGAGATAAAGATCGCGCACAGTCCTGATTCGGACGATGCGTTCATGTTCTACGGCCTCGCGACCAACAAGGTGCGCGTCTCCGGACTGAAGTTCACTCACACCCTCACCGATATCGAGACCCTCAACCGGCGCGCCATTGAAGAGGCGTACTATGACGTGACCGCGATTTCGTTCCACGCCTACCCGTACCTGCAGGACCGCTATGCCTTGATGCCCAGCGGCGGCAGTGTCGGCGAAGGCTACGGACCCATGATTGTGGCTCCCAAGCTCTACTCGCTCGACGAGATCAAACAGGTACGAATTGCGGTTCCCGGCACCCTGACCACCGCCTATCTCGCCCTGAAGCTCTTTGCTCCCGAGATCGAGACTACGGTCGTGCCGTTCGACCAGATCATTCCGCAGGTCGTCGCAGGTCAGCATGAGGCCGGACTCATCATCCACGAAGGCCAGCTCACGTATTCCAAAGCCGGCCTGCATAAGATCGTCGACCTCGGCAAGTGGTGGCGCGACATGACCGGTCTTCCGCTGCCTCTCGGCGGCAATGCCATCAAGCGCGACCTCGGCCCCGAACTGATGGGCAAGGTCTGTGTCGCCCTGCGTGACAGCATTCAGCACGCGCTCGATCACCGCGAGCAGGCCTTGCAGTACGCTATGCAGTTCGCGCGCGATCTTGACACGCAACTCGCCGACAAGTTCGTTGGCATGTACGTCAACGACCGCACCATCGATTATCGGGAAGACGGTCGTGTTGCGGTCGAAAAGCTGCTCTCTATGGGCTACGACCAGGGCATCATCCCGCGTCGCCCCCAGCTCGACTGGGTTGAGATTCCGTCGGCCAACGCAGCCAAGTAAAGTCACCGAGTATTGCCCCACCCTTCGCCAAGCGGGGTGGGGTTTCTTGCTTTGCAGCGCCTGCCCTCACCATCTCCCCTCTCCTTCGTCTATACTCAGCAGCCTCATCTCGTCTTCGGAGCTCCGAATGAAGAAAGTCTTGATGCTCTCCGCCGCGCTCCTCTTTTCGGCCGCTGCTTACGCCCAGACGGCACAGCCTGCGCTGAAGTCCCCCGACACTCAGAAGCCTGCTACAACCCAGGCGCCCGCGCCGCCCCCGTTCGTCGATCCATCGACGATCCGCCCTAAGCCGCGTCCCAACGACGTGAAGTCCATCGACTCCATCGTCGACGCAGTCTATGACGTAATCTCCGGACCTCCTGGCCCGCGCGATTGGGACCGCCTGAAATCACTTCTTCTGCCCGAAGCGCGTTTCATGCCGGTTGCTCACCGACGCGACGGACAGGACGCGTATCGGATAATTACTATCGACGATTACATCGAGCGCTCAGGCCCGATGTTCATGAAGGAAGGTTTCTTCGAGACCGGAATCGCCAATCGCGTTGAGCAGTTTGGCAGCATCGCGCATGTGTTCAGTACGTACGAGGCGCGCCGCGAAAAGGGCGGTCAGCCATTCATTCGTGGCATCAACAGCATTCAACTCGTGAAGCTTGGAGACCGCTGGTGGATCGTCTCGATCATGTGGGATACCGAGCGCCCGGGCATCGCCATTCCCGAGAAGTACCAGAAGAGTTCGCAATAAAGCCGTCCGGCATTCAAACAAAGAAATGGGCCGCTCTCAGCGGCCCACTCCACCTACGAGTTCACTTGTTTAAGTTCACTGCCCGGCTCGCGGCATAGTATTTCCCGATGATAACGCCAACCTCGACAGCAGCGTCGGGCTCCAGGTTTTCGAACTCGCATCCCACTCCGCCCGGCATCGAATACCGCACTACAATTCGCACCTCGCGACGAATGCCTTCGCTGTCATCGACGATGTACATCGTGTGTCGCCCGCCCGCGGGTAGTCCCTCCGGGATCGCGAGCAGCATCCCGCCACGACCGAGCATGCGTACATCACCCAGTCGTCTTCCCGTCACGTCCGTCGCATAGACTTTCGCCCACTCGGGTATCTGAACGCGTTCAAACCTGCGACGATCGTCCATCAAGCCTCCGCAGCGGACCGCAGCAACGCGGACTACTGCACTGTTTGGGGGAATGAGAATGCTGGAAATGCATCTACCGGAACGTCGCCAGTCGCCTCCAGCGCCTTGCGAAGTTCTTCCGGCATCTTATCGTACTTTGCGAACCATTTCTCTGCTCTTTCGCGGTCACCGCTGGCCTCGATTTCCAACATCTCCTTTGTGAGCGCCTCGATGGCAGCAGGCATCTTGTCATACTCGATAACGTACCGACCCGGCGCACTCAATGCCGCAGTCTTCGCGCCCTTAGCTGTCTTCACCGGATCGCGTCCCACGGAATACCGCAACGCACCCTGCTCGAGCAGGTAGTTCAATTCCATCATCTGAGCCCGTCCATGCGCTTCCCCCGTACCGAAACGAACAGATCGCAAGCCGCCCGCGATATAGGACGCGTAGAACTCGTTCAGCCGCTCTTGCGGCAGTGCGCCTTTGTCTGCCAGCCACTTCACCCCGAATATGCCCGTAACGTCCGCCTTCGCCTCCTCGAGCGCGCTGTAGATAGGTCCCAGCGATTCGCGAATGTCCTTCTGCTCGCCTCCTACTCTCGCGTACGTTGGCCCTATACCATGCGCGATCTCGTGCATCATGACGATCGTCAGGTATCCATCTGATGTTACCAGCGACGCTTGGTCCGGTCTCATCAATCTCCTCCCCACCGGAAGAATGACGTTCTTCACCCGTGCGTCCATGAAGTTCTTGAAGAAAATTTTCTTCGTTCCCTTCTCCTGGTGTATGCGCGGATCATTCGGCAGATTCACCGCCACTGCCTGGTAGCCGTGCAGCATGTCCCCGCTCCGGTACGGAGCATCCACGACCTCCATTGGTGACGCATGTCCCTTCTTTGACGGCTTGTCTTCCGCCGGTATCGGAAGCGCCTCCTGTATCTCCGGCACATACTGCTGGTACTGCGAGAGCCTTTTGCTTTCCTTGTCGTTGCGCACCAGCACCGCCGCACCGTATGCGCCCTTCACGCCCAGCAGTTCGTCGAGGTACGTCTCATACGGAGCGAAGATGATGTCGATCTTCGGGTCCTTAAGGTCCACCCACGCAAGATCGCTTTTGTAGTAGTCGTCGCTCATCAGCGCATCGGCGCGCATGCGTAGAAAGTCGGCAAAGGCCCCGTCATCGGTCAGCTTCGCCGCCTCTCGCAGCGCCTCGGCAGAAGGATGCAGGAATGACCGGTACGCCACGTGATATGGCAATCCGTCCAGATCGTTTCCCCGACGCCTTACCACCGTACGTTCGCTGTAGACTTCTTCTTTTTTCTCCGGGTTTGCCTTGACGTACTTCTCGATCTCCTCGCGCGTCAGCCCATGCGGATAAAATCCGCGCCCTGGGTACAGCATCTCTGTGCCAACGAACGGCTTGTTCTCTTCCAGCAGATCAAATCGCCCGCCGTTGATGAACAACATCCGCCGTATCTGCTCGTCTCGCGGATTCTTGCTGCCCTCCAACTGCTGGTACAGCGTCAAGCCCTCAGGGTCGCTTTGCCGCCAGTAGATGTAGTCGAAATATCGCGCCGCCTCCACCAGTTTATGGACGAGCTTCACCTCTTTCGCCGAAAGACCCTGCTGCTGGAACGGCATCTCCACCGGCTTCCACTTTTTCAACCGCGCCGGCAAATCTTTGGCCACCCTGAGTTTCGCCCCGCTCGGATACGATCCCCCGATTGGATACTTCTGCCGTTTCGTAGTCGGCTTCCGCGGACTCCCGCCCTTCTTCGTCTGTGCCGAGATGGGCACAACAAGGATTCCCACAAATGCCGCAATCAGTAGCGCACTACAGAGACGTTTCATCGTCCATCGATTGTAGCAATCACACTACGAACCTCGACTACTTGCTGATGCTTACGACGACTCTTGCTATATTTATGGCGATGTCCACTGACCACCTGAACAACGGCGCCCAGACCCTCTTTATCGACGCAGACGACACGCTCTGGGAGAACAACATCTATTTCGAACGCGCCATCGCGAACTTCATCTCCTTCCTCAACCACAAGGAGTACACGCCCAAGCAGGTTCGCGAAGCGCTCAACGAAGTCGAGCGCGACTGCATCGTCAAGCACGGCTACGGGTTGCACAGCTTCGCCCACGCTCTGGTCGATACCTTCGAGAAGATTTCTGTCGAACCCGTCACTCCAGCGCTGCACGAGACGATTCACGGGTTCGCGCACGCTATCGCCGAGCATCCCATGGAAATTATCCCCGGCGTCGAAGACACGCTGAACTACCTGAAGTCGAAGCACCATCTCATTCTGCTGACAAAAGGCAGCATCACCGAGCAGACCGGAAAAGTTGACCGCTCCGGTCTCGGACAGTACTTCACCGCAATCGAGGTCGTCGCCGAAAAGAACCCCGAGGCTTACCAGGTCATGGTCGAGAAGTACGGAGTCGATCCGCAGATCACCTGGATGGTCGGGAACAGTCCCAAGTCCGACATAAACCCGGCGCTGGCGGCCGGTCTGAATGCAGTCTTCGTTCCCCACGACCAGACCTGGATCCTCGAACATGAGGAGATCATTCGCGGCAACGCCCGTGGCAGGTTATTGGAAATCCCTAGCTTCCAGGCTCTCCGAGATCACTTCTAGGCGTCTCGGCCAACCTCGTCTAACGCCGTTCCTGCTGGCCGCAGTAAAGTCACAGTGCTTCTCCCCATTTCGGAACTCCTCTACCCCGGTAATGTCCCTGTCTGTCCTTTCAGGCGATGTACCTAAGTAACCAACAACGCGCCCCTGCACTGCGCGTAGTGCAGCGTGGTACTCTCAATTTGCTCTGATGGTTCTTCACTTCCACACGTGGGAGTGATGAAAAACAACTTCCGGCGGCTGCTCCTTACGTTCGAAGCCCTGAGCGAACTGGGACCGGCGATCACAGCGGAGCGCGACTTCTCCGAAACCGCGCCGCTAATGCTCGCTTCTCTCATGGACGCCATGGATGCGCGCGAAGGTGTGCTATTCCGGTACACGGACAAGCCCGCCATGCTCGCCTCCGTTGCCGCGCGTGGATTCACCTCCTTTCCTCAACCCGCAGTCATACCGCTCTTACCCAAACACGTCCACGCCCTCATGAAGTCGCAAGGTCCGCGCTTGCTGCAGGGCGATGCCTACTCTGAATTCCTCAGCTCGAACGGAAACGTTGCGCCCGTCCTGCTTAAGTGCGTGATGCCTCTGCGTGTAGGCGTTCGCCTTGTGGGTATGATCGGCTTCGGTCAACGCGCGGACGGCGCACACTACGGCGAAGAAGAACTGCACGGCCTCGAGATGATGTCCCACTATGTCTCGCTGGCCATGCACAACCACAGTCTGAGCGAGACCCTTGCGCAGCGCATCACCGAGAACCTGCGCCTGATGTCCACGGTTCATAACTTCTACGACACGACCCTGGAGGCTTTCGCCGCTGCAATCGACGTCAAGCACGTCAACATTCACGGACACTCCCTTCGAGTGGGCCGTTACGCTGGCGGGATCTCCGACGCATTAGGCATGGACCAGCCCACCGTCTCTGGCCTTCGCGCCTCAGGTTATCTCCACGATATCGGCAAAGTCGCTGTGGACAAGGCGCTCTTTGGCAAGACGTCGGCCCTCGATCCGGAAGAATTCAAGCAGATGGCCGACCACACCGTTGTCGGCCATCAGATCGTCCAGGGCGTGCAGTTCCCCTGGCCCAAGGTCGCCGATGTCGTCCGCTGGCATCACGAGCGCGGCGATGGCTCGGGTTATCCCGACCAGTTGCACGCGTCCGAAATGCCAGAAGCATCAAAGATTGTCGCTGTAGCCGATACCTTTGACGCCATGACAAGCGAGCGCCCCTATCGCCACAGCTACTCCGTCGGCGAAGCGCTGAATGAGATTGTGAAGTTAACCCCGGTGAAGTTCGACTCCAACGCGGTGCAAGGTCTGCTGATTCAGGTCCGTCGTGACGCCGTCGCGACCCTCACTCCGAAGGCCGCCGCAAAATGGGGCACGCAGCAGGACAAGCCTCGCTTCCTCGACCAGCAACTCGCCTGCAACATCGGGCCCTCCGACGTCGATTCCCTCGCCGCCTCCCTGAACCACAAGATCAACCGCGGCCGCATCTACAGCGCATAGTTCGCCTTCAAAGGGGAGTCGCTATCTACAGCGCTTGGAATTTGCAAAAACACTCAGCGGCGGTTTCAGCCTTAATCGATTTGCTTGGGTACGAGAGTGCTGCTCGAGCCCGTTGCAGGCCCGGCAATCGAGTGCGCTACGCGGTTCTTTCCGCTGTTCTTCACCGAATACATCAACTGGTCCGCCGCGCGAATCATCGCATCCAGCGACTCCGGCGCCGAAGTAAACGTCACCACCCCGACGCTGAACGTAATGTGCCAGCCATTTTTCGCCATCAGGTCGGTCAGTAGCCTGTGCAACTTCGACATCACCACCTGTGACGAGCGCTCATCCGTTTCCGGCAGTAGGATCACGAACTCGTCTCCGCCGACGCGTGCCACCAGGTCTATCGACCTTATGCTGGAGTGGATCCCCTCGGCCACTGCCATCAGCACCTTGTCGCCGACGCTATGGCCCAGTTTGTCATTGATCTCCTTGAAGCCGTCGAGGTCGAGGAAAGCCAGGCTGAGAACGTGGTTGTATCGCTGCGAACGGGTTCGCTCCGCCTCTGCAACGGCATAGAACTCGCGCGCATTCGCAACTCCGGTCAGGAAGTCCAGCCGCGACATCTCTCGCGCTTTCGCGTACGACTCGCGAAGCCGCGACAGCAGCACCGTCGTGATGACAAAGAATCCCAGTTTTCCTAGCGCATCCCAGTCGTAGATCGGATTCTTCAGGAGGAGAAAACTGCCGCGAAGGTCGGCAGACACTACCAGCAGAATGCTTGCGACAGACATGGCCATGCCAAACGGCAACCCGGCATACCACGTAACGAAGTAGATGGGCATCAGGTAGAAGATCGCGAACGACACCTGCGGTCCCGTTGCATAGTCGGACCACGCCACTACGCCCAGCAGCAAAACGGCGAGGGTGACTACGATCGGCCTTTGGAGGCCGTCCAGTTCACTTCGCAAACTCATAGGCCGCCTGGTTCTTCAGTTTTCGGGGGGAGGTCAGTGTACCGCGACATTCCCATAACATCAAGAAACACAATAAGTTCGAACCGATACGCCCAATTACCGCTCCGCTACACCTCCACCAGCACATCCTCGCCTTCGATCTTCAACCTGTAGACCGGTACTCCTATATTGCGCCCCATAACCGCCTTCCCGGTTTTCGGATCAAACTCCCACCCATGCCACGGACAGATCAGTTTCCCGTCCAGTACTACGCCTTGTCCGAGCGGCCCGCCGCGATGCACGCAGACATTGTCCAATGCCGCCAGCTCGCCGTTCACTCGTGCCACGCAAATGGTCTTTGCGCCCCACGCAAACTCCTTCGCCTCCCCCTCGGCGGGCAACTCCGATACAGTTGCGATCTTCACGAAATCAGCCATTCGCTCCCTCTTGTCTTCAGCGCAAAGAAAATAGCACAGCCGCAGCTGTGCTATTGAGTCGGCCTGCAGATGTCTTAACGCGGCTGCATCGTCTGCGCCACCATCACCTGCTTCTTGAAGTTATCGACCATGTCGGCCGACAGCCGCACTTCCGTGGGACGCTTCGCGATCGACATGCCGTCGATCTTGTCCTGCAATTTCATCAACGCATAGAACAGGTTCTCCGGCCGCGGCGGACATCCGACTACGTACACGTCAACCGGAACTATCCGGTCCACACCCTGCAATACCGAGTAGGTATTGAACGGCCCGCCCACTGAGGAGCACGCGCCCATCGAGATCACCCATTTCGGATCGGGCATCTGGTCGTAAATGCGCTTCACCACCGGCGCCATTTTCAGTGACACGGTGCCGGCCACGATCATCAGGTCACTCTGCCGCGGGCTGGGACGGAACACCTCGGATCCAAACCGGGCGATATCAAACCGCGATGTCGAAGACGCAATCATCTCGATCGCGCAGCACGCCAGTCCGAACGTCATTGGCCATATCGACGAGCGCCGCGCCCAGTTGAAAACGTAATCTACTGTGGTGACTAGGAAGTTCTTCTCGAACCGATTCTCGATCCAGCCCATTGCAACCTCTTCAGTGGTGACCTGCTAGTCTCTCAAAGCCGTGCACCCGGCTGCTGTGATGGCGGTCACAAGCTGCCTGCCTCATTCGAGTCTAGGAGCCTGCCTTTCCAATGTCAAAGTACGCAGCTCCCCCGGCGGAACCGCCGGCGAAAACCGCTCAACCTGATACAGTTAAGGGACCCCACCCTTCCTATTTTCCCGCAGCAAAGTTATCATTAGGGGCTCTGCTGGCCAGCTTCATATGAGGCCCGCACCATGCTGTCGGAGGTTTGTTTGGCTGTCGAGACTCGTTCGCTTCGCGATGCACGCTTGACCACACAGTCAGAGGTTTCGGTTACCCCCGAGAGTCCGCAATTCACGACCCTTTCCATCGTCGTTCCCGTTTACAACGAGCGCGCCACCGTCATGCAACTGCTTCAGGCCGTCATGCGCCAGGATGTCGGTACGCTCGCCAAAGAACTCGTCATCGTGGACGACTACTCCACCGACGGGACCCGCGAATACCTCCAGCAGATGGACTTACAGTCCCTGTTCGGACGCAACGGCAACTCCGTTAAGCTGATCCTTCACGAGAAGAACAAGGGCAAAGGCGCCGGCGTGCGCACTGCACTCGAGCATTGCACAGGCGAACTCATCCTCATGCAGGATGCCGATCTCGAGTACGACCCCAAGGACTACCCCGAACTGCTCCGCCCCATCCTCGAAGGGCACGCGGACGCCGTCTTCGGCAACCGCTTTCACGATGGTTCACATAGGGTCCCGCGATTCTATCGGTACGTTTTCAACCGAATTTTTTCAATCGTCTGCAATACGCTGACGGGTCTCGCGCTTAAGGACGTAACGGCGTGTTACAAAGTCTTCCGTCGCGAAATCTTCCAGAAGATCACTATCCAGAGCGATCGCTTCAGCTTCGAAACAGAAGTTACCGTCAAGCTGGCGAAGCTCGGCACGCGCATTTACGAAGTGCCCATCGTCTATCACGGCCGCACTTACGCAGAAGGCAAAAAGATTAGTTGGAAGGACGGCGTCGTCGCCGTCTACCACCTTGTCCGTTACCGCATCGCGGACTAGTTCCAGCCGCAAACAAATTGGCACGGCCTTTGCCGTGCCATTTGCTTTTCACGATTCCTTTTGTACAGGCTGTGTATGGCTCATTCACTGCCCTGCTCTTTGGACCTCGTCCGGAAACGGCTCCCCGTCGGCCCACACCGCTCCGTCCTCGAAGTATTCTTTCTTCCAGATGGGCACCTGTTTCTTCAGTGCGTCGATGAGGAACCGGCACGCCTCGAACGCTGCGACCCTGTGTCCGGAGGCCACCACGATCAGCACGCTCGTGTCGCCGATCTCCAGCCGCCCCAACCGATGCACCAGACGGACGTCGCGAATCTTGTAATCCGTGAGCGCCTTCTTCGCTAAAGCCTCCATCTGCTTCAGCGCCATTCTGTCGTATCCCTCGTAATCGAGGTATAGCGTTCGCCGCCCGCGCGTGTTGTTCCGCACGATCCCATCAAACAGCGTCACCGCCCCATCCTCAGGCCGCTTGATGCTCCGCAAGGTGGCGTCCGCATCGATGACCTCGCGCTGTATGCGGCAGTGCTCGCTCTCCAGTACTCCGCTCGGCTCCGCTGCGCTCGCCTCCACGCCGCCGCTCACGGGAGGAAGCAGTCCCACCTCATCTCCGTCCTTCAGCACCGTGTCCCGCCTCGCAAACTCCTCGTTAACAGCAATCGCAATCGACCGCTCGTAGCCCTTCATTTTCGGGAAGCGCTCGGTCAACTGCTCCCACAACCGGCCCGCAGTCGCACCTTCACCAAGTTCAACGCTCTCATGCGCCGAACCAGCCATTTCCTTCAACATTCCGAGATAGAGAACGCGAACTCGCATACGGGCTAGTTTAACTGACCCTTTCTGCGTCGAAAAGAAAAGGGCCGCCTCTCAGCGGCCCTCCATTCAGTGAATTTTCGCTAAGCAGACGTTCCGCTCAGCACCTGCTCGCGCGTCTCCGCGTCCTTCTTCTCCTCGGCGGGAGTTGAAGGCAGCGCCACCGCCAGCACTTCGTCGATCGTGGTGACGTAGTGTGCCGTAATGCCCTCGAGCTGTTCGGGACTCAGGTCTTCTTCGAGGTTCTGCTTGTTCTCCGACGGAAGAATGACGTGCTTCACGCCGGCTCGTTTCGCCGCCAGCACCTTCTCCTTCACGCCGCCGATCGGCAGCACATTGCCGCTGAGCGTGATCTCCCCGGTCATCGCCAGCAGCGGACGCACCTGCTTGCCCATCAGCAGCGATACCAGCGCGGTCACGATCGTTACGCCCGCCGAAGGTCCGTCCTTCGGAATGGCGCCCGCCGGCACGTGGATGTGGATGTCGTGCTTCTCGAAGAACTCCTCGTCGATTCCGAGCATCTTCGCGTTCGAACGCACCCAGCTCAAGCCGGCCTGCATCGACTCACGCATCACGTCCTGGATCTGGCCCGTGATCGTGAATCCGCCCTTGCCGCGCATCATCGTGGCTTCAACGAAGAGGATGTCACCGCCTGCTGGCGTCCAAGCCAATCCGACCACCACGCCCGGACGCTTTGTCCGTTCCGCGATCTCCGAATCGACACGCACCTTCGGGCCACCGAGGAATTCCTTCCTCTCCACCACCTCCGGTGTCACCATCAGCTTGTCCAACTTGCCTTCGGCAATGCGTCGAGCCTGCTTCCGGCAGATTGTCCCGATCAACCGCTCCAGGTTGCGCACGCCCGCTTCGCGCGTGTAGTGACGCACAATGTGGCGTATCGCCTGCTCGTTGAACTCGATCTGGTCGGCGTTGATGCCGTTCTCATCAACCTGTCTCGGGATGAGGTACTGGTACGCAATGTGTACCTTGTCCTCTTCTGTGTATCCCTGGAGCTCGATCACTTCCATGCGGTCGAGCAGCGGCGGCGGGATCGGATCCAGTTGGTTCGCCGTCGTGATGAAAAGCACCTTCGACAAGTCGAACGGCACGTCGAGGTAGTTGTCGCGGAACGTCGAATTTTGTTCCGGGTCCAGCGCCTCGAGCAGCGCCGCCGCGGGATCGCCGCGGAAGTCGCGCCCCACCTTGTCGATCTCATCGAGCATGAACACCGGATCGTTCGTCTCCGCCCGCCGAATGCCTTGCATGATCTGCCCCGGCAGCGCGCCGATATACGTCCGCCGGTGTCCGCGGATCTCTGCCTCGTCGTGTACGCCGCCAAGTGAAATGCGAACGAACTTCCGGCCCAGCGACCGCGCAATCGATTTGCCCAGCGAGGTCTTGCCAACGCCCGGAGGTCCGGCGAAGCAGAGGATCGGCCCCTTCATGCTCGGCTTCAGTCTGCGCACAGATAGATAGTCGAGAATGCGGTCCTTCACCTTCTGTAGGTCATAGTGGTCCGCATCAAGCACTTCCTTCGCCTTCGGAATGTCCACCTCAACTCCCGAAGACTTCTGCCACGGCAGCACCGTCAACCACTCCAGGTAGTTGCGCGTTACGCCGTAATCGGCCGCCATAGGAGACATGCGCGAAAGCCGCCCCAGTTCCTTCAGGGCCTCTTTCTTTACCTCTTCCGGCATGCCGGCCTGCTCGATCTTCTCTCGGAACTCCTCGACGTCGCGCGTCGTGTCATCCTGCTCACCCAGTTCTTTCTGGATGGCCTTCATCTGCTCGCGGAGGTAGTACTCGCGCTGCGTCTGCTGCACGCGGTCCTGCACTTCGCTTTGTATCTTGTTGCGCAGCTGCTGGACTTCGAGTTCCTTCGCCAGGTGCTGGTTGATCTTCTCAAGCCGCACCCGCACGTCGGGCGTCTCCAGCACGTCCTGCTTGTCGCGGGTCGAGAGCGACGGCAGCGAGCTGGCAATGAAGTCCACCAGTCGCCCCGGCTCATCGATGTTCATTGCCACCGTCGAAAGCTCATCCGACAGCGTCGGCGATCCAGACACAATCTGCTGGAACAGCGTCATTACATTCCGCTGCAACGCCTCTATCTCGGAATTTTTCGGCGGAAAGATCTCGCCGATCGTCGCAACCGTCGCCTTCATATACGGCGATAGTTGCGTGTATTCCTCTACGCGCACGCGTTCCAGCCCTTCCGCAAACACGAAGAGGCTCTGGTTTGGCATTTTTACGACTTTATGTACGACTGCAAGCGTGCCGACCGTATATAGGTCCACAGGCTGCGGCGAATCCACGCGCGCCTCGCGCTGCGCCACCACAACGATGGTTTTGTCTTCGCCAAGCGAATTTATCAGTTGAACTGAACTTTCACGGCCGACCGTCAATGGAAGGACGGCATGTGGGAAAAGTACCGTATCCCGAACCGGAAGTACCGGTAAGGTCCGCGCTTCGGTAGCGTCGTCCCGGAACTCGGGCTCGGTGCGCTCAATGTTGCGCGTTTCGTTGGCCATATCACTCCTTGAGTTAGTTACACTCAACCCTTTGATGAACCTGCCGATTCAAAAGATGCAGAAGCGCTAAGTACTTGATTCCCAATCGCATTCTGCCTGGGATTTCGTATGCAGCCAAACCGAAAAGACGTCTGGCCAGCCGCTTATGAGACCGCGCGAATTGTAATCCCACACCCCGGGGTAATCAACGGTACTCGGCACCATGGTTGGTGAGTTCTAATTTGCCCGCCCAAATGACTCTCTCCCCTAATTGGTACACCTTCACACGGTCCCTCCGTAACTACCGATCAGCCTTCTTGCAGCAGCATTCCTCGCTGCGTTCGCATCCGAACCTCAGACCCAAATGGAGGAAGCATGAAGGCAATCATCCGAGCCGCTGTTTGTTTGGCGGTTCTTGGGATTACCACCACCGCGTTCGCCCAGAGAAACGAACTGTCCATCACCGCGGGAGCCAATTTCCCGCGCAACAATCAATTCGATACCGGCCCCAGCCTTGCCGTGGGAGCCAGCTTCGCGCACCGCATTGTGTACGTACCGCTGGCGTCCGTGTACTGGGAACTGCCCGTCGTGGTCGCCCCCAAGAGCGTCCTGCGCGTGCCATCACGCACAAACTATTCGTCAGTCTTCTTCACTCCGAGCCTGAAAGTGAAGCTTGCCCCCGAGTTTCCCGTCTCGCCCTTCTTCGTCGCTGGTGCGGGATTCGCCCGCTTCCAGCAGGACACCCCTGACGAGGCCGTAAACACGGGCGTCTTCTCTTACGGCGGCGGACTCGATATGAAGTTCTTCCCCTACCTCAGCTGGCGATTTGAAGCTCGCGACTACTACACCGGCTCGCCCAGTTTCAGCGCCATTGGCGACACGGGACGTCAACACAACATCGTCGCCCAAACCGGTGTTGTCTTCCGCTTCTAGCGTCGCGAAGTGCGTGGCCCCACTCCGAAAGCAGCGTTTAGGGTGGGGCCTTTCATCATCTCTTTTTCCCGGCCGCCGGATAGATCCCCAGCACTTTTACGAAGTCCGCAATCTCCCTCAAATGCCCCAGTGCCCGCTCCGCCGCCTCATTTTCCCCGCGAAGGTAATCTGCGAAGAAGACGTATTCCCAGGGCCTGCCCTGGATCGGCCTTGACTCGATTCTCGTGAGATTGATGTCCCTGAGCGCGAATACGCTGAGGGCCTTGAACAGTGCCCCCGGAATGTTCCGCAGTGCAAACGCGATCGAAGTCTTGTCTGCTCCCACGAGTACGCGCCTGTCTCGCCGCAGCAGAAAGAAGCGCGTGAAGTTCTGCTTGTTATCTTCAAGCCCCGCGCGCAGCACTTTCCCGCCGTATACGTCTGCCGCACGCTTCCCGGCGATCGCGGCCGCATCCTGCATCCTCTCTCGAAGGACATGCGCCACGCTCCCCGCCGTGTCATAAAACGGTACCGCCTGCACGTTCCGGTTCTTCCGAAAGAATTCCCTGCACTGTTCCAGCGCCACGGGATGCGAGTACACCTTCCGCACTTGCCCCGTCTTCACACCGGGCGCGGCAATCAGGTTGTGCTCGATGCGCAGCAGGAATTCCTGCTGCACGAACAGTTCGTGCGCCAGCAGCATGTCGTAGTGCTCGGCCACCGATCCGGCCAGTGAGTTCTCGATCGGCACCACCGCAACGTCCGCATCCTTGACTGTGACCCGCTCGAAGACGTCTTTCAAAGTGGCACAGGGCACTACCTTTGCACCCGGCAACATGCGTTCCGCTGCCGCATGACTGAAAGATCCCAATTCACCTTGTATGGCTACTTTCACGCGCCGCAGAATACCACCGGACGCCCTTGCGGGTTGCCACTCGGGGTGCACTCCACACCAGCCGCAACTCTCGATTCCTGCCAACCTCAATTTGCCTGCTCCATTCCAATCTTTGCAGAAGGAAACTTCGCATATACGGGTGAGGAAACTATGCTTTGGACACTATTCGTGATTCTGCTGGTGCTGTGGTTGCTTGGAGTGGTCAGCAGCTACACGCTCGGCGGATTCATCCACATTCTGCTCGTGCTCGCGATTATCGCGCTGGTCTTCCAACTGATCAGCGGACGACGAACAGTCGTCTAATTCGAATCGCTGGCAGTGTTTTAGCACCAAAAGGGGCTCGCCTCTGGTTACAGGGGCGAGCGATACCCTAAGACCATCTGGAGGGAATCATGGATAATGATCGCGTGAAGGGCAAAATGGACGACGTAAAAGGCCGGGCAAAGCGCCAGGTCGGAGAGTGGACCGGCGACGAGGAAACTCAGGCTGAAGGCACGATGGATCAGGCCAAAGGTAAGGTTCAGAACGCGTGGGGCAAACTGCAAGACGCCGGACGTGACGCCACTGACAAAGCCGACGACAAAGACAAGAACGCCGCCTAACCCATCTCATAGCATATGAAAGGCGCTCCACTGGGAGCGCCTTTTTCCTGTCTCGTATTTCGTTATCTCGTTAAAACCCTGGCAGCCTCAGGTGCAACTGTCCTTGTACCGTGATCGCACCCGCTACCACGCAGAAGATTGCCACCGCGTAAGCCGAACCAAGCATGATCCAGCGATGATGCGCATCGCTCTTCGCATAGGAGGAGATTCGGTTCAGAGCATATTGCGTGGCCCACGCGTACGCTACCATCGACAGCACAATACCCATCGCGAAGAATGCAACTCTGACAAGCGACTCCGTCAGGGTCTGCCCGAATGCGATCGGCAGCACCGTCACCAAGCTCCGTGCTCCGCCCATCGCGAACAGCGCGCCCATGCCGACCGCCAGCGATCCGTGCAAATGCTGGTGTTTTTCTAGCGAAACCCAGTGCAAGTGGAAGTGGTGGTGCGTCTCTCCGCTGTGATGGTGATGATGCGAGTGCACTCGGATCCTGCCAGCTACCAACAGGATCAGCAGCACGAGTCCCGTCACAACCAGGAACGAGCCCGCACCGATCTCGAATGCGCTCTCGACCCCCTCAGGCAGCAGCATGCTCCCGAACTTGCCGATCAATCCCGCGCCCGCCAGCACAAGCGCGTGCCCTATTGCAAACCTCACTGCGAAGAACACTACTCGCTTAAAGTCTCGACCCGCCGCCGCACCGAAAGCCGTGATGGCCGCCAGGTGGTCTGGCCCAAGTCCGTGCAGTATCCCGGTCGAGAATAGGATTGCGAGCAGAACCATGTTCGGAATTCTAGCAGTACCCCGCAACTCAGCCTGTGATTCTGCTCACACGCTGCTCCGGGCTGCCGGCCCGAGCTTCTTCGTCATCAGCAGCCCATCCAACTCTCCTGGGTAGTATCGCGGGATCGTCTTCACCACGGTATATCCGTGACGTTTGTAGAACCTGATCGCCCCCAGGTTGTTCACCGCCACCTCGAGGGCCATGACCCGCGCACCCCGCGCGCTCACCCGCTCTTCGGCGGCCTGCATCAATCGAGTCCCCAATCCGCTCCCCCGAAACTGCCGCCGGATGTCGATCGTAATCACATGTCCGAAACCCTTCGGATGCATCTCGACCACAGTAAACCCGGCCACCGACCGCAGGTGCCCGGCTCCGTTCTCTACCTCGGCGATGATTGCGAACGCTCCTTTGCGCCTGACGTAGTACTGCATCTCCTCTCGCGAATACGCGATCTCCGGATCGAAACATTCCTGGTCGATCGCACAAATCTCCTCGAAGTCGGCGGGCTTGTAGTCGCGGAGAACGAACACCAACGCAGTTTGAATGGTTATCGGCTTGTGCGCAAGGCTGACGCGCAATCCCCACCTGGCGCTGTTCGCGACAGCGACCGACATCGCAGCCCCACGTCCGCCTACTTCGTCCGAACATGACATGAGGCTTCGGCGTACCTCGTCTTAGCGACCGCAGAAAACTACATGCCAGCCGCCTGCCTCTCATCTTCCATCCGTTCCGCCTTTGACCGCGTCGCGATTTTGAGCACTTGCGGATGCTGTAATTGCTCGTAATCTTTGTAGGCCATTTTGACCAGTTCACGATGCGAACCGGCGTTGAAGGCAATCTCGAGGTCGTGCGTCAGCACCTCATCCACATATACCGGCAGGCCGTACAGGATACCCATCGGCGGCATGGCCCCGACCTCGCAGTCCGGAAACCTGTCCTTGAACTCGCCTTCTGTCACCAGCGATACGCGTTTCGCACCCAGTAGCGTTTGAAGCGCCTTCAGGTCCAGGTGCCTGGACGCCGGCACGACTGCCATTGCCAGGTTCCCATCGACTTCCACCATAACGGTTTTCGCAAGTTCCCTCCCGGGAATGTGCGTGATCGCAGCTATTGCTGCTGCTGTGTATGCGCGTGAATGCGAGATCAGAACGTATCGGATCCCATTTCTATCGAGGATGTCTTTTAATCTCTGGACTGGCATAACGGTATCCTTTCCAGGCGGCCCGATCGCAACGGCCCCTTCCGCGCAGCCCCGAGTAACGCCGCTTCTGGCGAAGGCCGTTCGCTCGAATCACCATGTTGGAATTGTTGTTTGACGAACCTCGAGGGTTCTTCAGAGGCGCTGCGGACGCGCCCTTCTCGAATTACAGGACCCACACCCCTGGGCCACCACATAGACGTGCGCACCGGATTCCGCACGAAGCCGATGCTACATCCTATCCACCCACTTATATCGCTGCCAGTGACCCAAATCAACAAGACTAGTGACGCAAAAAGGGCGCAATCAAGCGGCCCCCGCTCGAACTCACCTGATCGCCTCTTACCTACGCCGCATCACTCCGCACGTAACCCGAGTCCTTGCGATTGAAGCATGCCTGGAACAGCTGGATCATCTCCTGGTTCATTCTTGTTTACAGGCCCCGGACTCACCAGCAGGTTTTCACTTGATCCTCAGCTGCGCGACCAGTGCAGCCCGGTCCGGCTGCCCAGCTCGCAGGTAAGCTTCCGCAAGGTGCCGCTTCACTTCGGCTAGAGTTTCATGATCGCCGCTGACCATCACCATGTCGCGAGCACGCTCCAGCGCGGAGATCGCCTGCGTATACTCTCTCCTCTTCAGATACACATAGCCCAGCGTATCCACTACTCCGGCGTTGTCCGGAGCCAGATCTCGCGCCCGCGTTGCCAACTCCAGCGCCCGGTCTAGGTTATTGCCCTGTTCTGCGTAAATCCACGCCAGGTTGTTCGCTGCCACTCCGCTTTTTTCCCCTGCGCGTACCGCCGCCTCGTAGTTCGCCACGGCGGTGGTCAAGTCTTGTCGCTCCTGCGCACGCAGTGCGGTAAGCAGTTGCGAAACGTCGCCGATTCTTGCCGCCGAGTCCTGCGCCTCCGAGTACTCGCCAGTCCGCGCCTGCACGGATGCAAGCGCAGCAGCCGCAGATGAGCGCGATGCATCCAGTTCAAGTGATTTCCGCAGGCATCGCTTCGCGTCGTCCAGCCACCCGCGGTCCGCGAACAACCGTCCCGTAATCTCCATCAGTGTCGGCGAAGGCTTATCGGCGGCCGCGATCGATTCCATCTTCACCAGCATCGCGCGCGAAATGCTTCCCGAGCGGTAGACGTTCGTCAGCCCCTCCACCGCCTCTCGCGAGCGCGGCTCCAGCAGAACTGCCTGCTGGAAATGCACCAGAGCCTCGCCGGGACGGTCCTGCTCCAGCGCGATTTGTCCCGTCAGCATGTGCGGCTCGGCTGAATCCGGCGAGACGATCTGCGCCCGTTTCGCAATCATGGCCGCCGGTGCGTAGCTCCGTTGACCGATCAGCACTCGCGCAAAGAGGATCAATGCCTCGAGGTTCCCAGGCTCCTCCCGCACCGCCGGCACGATGAACTGCTGCGCTGCCCCATGATCGCCTGCCTTTAGCAGATACGACGTCAGCGCCAGCCGCGCCGGAACAAAGGTGGTCTGTTGCTCCAGTGCAAGTTCCCATTCCGCACGCGCACCTGACGGATCTCCCGACCGGTACTTGACCACTCCGAGCACATAATGCGATGCGGCTGACTCGGGTGCTATTCCTACCGCCGCATTCGCGTGCACACTGGCCAACGGCAGATCGTCTTCAGCCAGCGCGATCTCCGCCTCCAGCATATGCGCGGTGCCGGAATCCAACTCGCTGCGGAATTCATCCAGATGCATTCGTGCCAGCTTTGCCGGAGCAATAATCACCGCCGGTGTCTCGGTTTGCTTCGGCACGCGCCCGCTTTCCAGGTCCGCTTCAACCAGTCGCGCGATCATCTGCGCCCGCTGCTCTCGACGTGCTACAGCTTCGCTTGAACTGTCCCTTGCCCGCGGCGGTCCGCTGGAGCGCAACGCGTTCAGGTACGTGCTGCTCGCCTTTGGCGCTCGCCCCGAGACCATCTCGAAATCTGACAGCGCCGTCGGGAACTGCGGACGCATCATGTCAACTTTGCGCAGTATCTCTTCCGCCTCATCCACACGCCCCGAGCGCTGGAGAAATTGCGCCATCCTCAGGTTCGTATCCGGCGAGTCCTCCGCTTTCGCCGCATCACGGTAGGCCTGTTCCGCTTCCTTGACGTTTCCCTCTTGTTCCTCGAGGCGGCCTAGTGCAAGCAGCGGAGCCGCACTCGTCGGCTGCGCCTTCCCGGAGTCACGCAGCACCCGGCGAGCATCCTCGATCTTCCCCTCGCGGCTGTAGATCTCTGCCAGCGAAATCGATACTTTCACGCGTCGCGGCTCCGCCAGCAGTATGCGCGAGAATGCGTCCTTGGCCACTTCCGTGTTTCCGTTCGCTGCCGCAGCAGCGCCCAGGAGCGCCAAGGCGTCAATGTTCGCACCGCGATTCAATGCAGCCCTGGCCTGCTCGCTCGCCTTCTCTCCCGAACCTGACAGCAGGTACAACTCTCCCAGTCGGAGATGCGCCATCGTGTGGCTCTCGTTGAACTCGACGGCCTTGTTGTATGCCGAGAATGCCTCGGCAGGACGCTCCATTCCCATCAGGCACTCCCCGATCCTGTAGTTCAGTTCGGAAAGCCGCTTTGAGTCCTGTGGCTCGGTTTTCGAGAGTTGTGCGCGATAGATGTCCAGCGCAGCCGTAAAGTTCCCTTCGCGTTCGAGCTTGATAGCGTGGTTGAAATCTCTGCGGCTGTTGCAGGCAGAGGTCAGCAGCGCGGCTGAGAGGAGTGAGACCGTGAAGAAACGACCAAGTGCCGACATTAAGGCCCTGCCCGCGCTCGAAGCGCGAGCGCATCCTAGGCAAGATGCGAAGTTCCGGTGCCCAGTTGTCGTTGCCCCTAGTTCAGATTAGCAATGGGAAAAATGGGCCTGTTCGGCCCAGTTCACAACTGAGCAGAGGTTCGCAATCACGAGCCGATGCTCACCAGCTCCGTGGTTCTCTTCAGTTGTCCACACGCCGCGTAAATGTCCCGTCCCCTTGGTCGCCTGACGAACGCCGGTATCCCTGCCTTGATCAATGTTTGCTGGAATTCTGCTACGCGCTGCGCGTCTGGCGTCCCAAACGGAATCTCCGGTCCCGGATTCAGCGCGATCAAGTTCACCTTCGCCCTTGATCCTCGAAGCAGTTCCACAACTTCCCTGGCGTTCTCCAGCGAGTCGTTCTCGCCCGCCAGCAGCACATATTCAAACGTCAGCCGCTCGCGGTTCCTCAAGGGAAACTTCCGCGCTACTGCCATCAGCTTTTCGATGCTCCACTTCTTGTTGATTGGCATCACGCGCGTGCGGCCCTCTTCATTGGACCCATTCAAAGAAATCGCCAGCTTCGGACGGATCGGCTCCTGGCCGAAATCTTTGATCCTTGGCACGATTCCCGAGGTCGAGACCGTCATCCGCGACTCCGGTATACCGACGCCTTCAACCAACAGCCGCACAGCCTTCATGAAGTTTTCGTAGTTCAGAAACGGCTCGCCTTGCCCCATGAAAACTAGGTTGATGCGCTCGGATTCCAGGTCCACGCCGTGGTCATTCAGCACGACGAGGATCTGCCCGACGATTTCGCCAGCCGTTAGATTCCTCTGCACTCCCAGCAGCGCAGTCATGCAAAACTGGCAGTTCACGGCGCAGCCCACCTGCGAAGACACGCAGATCGTAGCCCTCGAAAATACTCGGTCGCGAGCGCCCGGAGGCTCGGCAAGCAGTGCGCCGGTGCTTTCCTGCACCACCCGCTTCCCTGAAACAGCCGCTTCCTCGTCCGTTGCCTCGCTCCCGTCACCTTCTTCCCCGCCATCACCCTCCGGCATCCACACCGTCTCCACCGTCTGGTCGTCGCCAAAGCGGATCAGGTACCGCACGGTCCCGTCCACCGATACGAACTTCTTCTCGATTGCCGGTAGTCCTACGTCGTACGCGGCCTCCGAGAGCTCCATGCGGAAGCTTTTGGGCAACGTGGAGATCTGCCCCACCTCACCAAGCCGCTGCCGGTAAATAGCCTCAAATAGCTGCCGGGCACGGTAGGCGGGCTGCACCCAACTGCCCACAACTGCCGTAAGCTCTTGTAAATCAAGGCCTAATAGTTCGGGTTGTTTCCGTGTCTGCATGCATCCAAAGACTAGCCGAGGAATCTCGCGTTGGGTTCGTTAGCTCGGAATAAGCTCTGTCAGGTACCCTCGCTGTAATCAATAGTATTAGATTCCCGCGGCCGCAGGACGCTTCGGCCGTTTGATGCTCAGCGATGCTTGAACTCGCCTTCGCCTGTCCGGAGCAGTGAACGCCGTCTCCTGCGGCGCTGATTCTAGGTCGTCGAAAGAGGTCCGCTATCATAATGTCGTCCATGTCGGTTTCTCTGGGGAGAAAAGAAGGCAAAGTGGAAGACGTTCGCAACATCCGGCGCACTGTTCTGCCCAACGGCCTCACCATTCTCAGCGAGGAAATGCCTCACATCCGCTCGGTGGCCATAGGCATTTGGATCAGGACCGGCTCTCGCCACGAAGTTCCGGAGCGCAACGGCATCTCCCATTTCGTTGAGCATATGGTCTTCAAGGGCACCCGCAACCGCACCGCTGAGGACATTGCCCGGCAGGTCGACTCGATCGGCGGCAACATGGACGCCTTCACCGCCAAGGAAACCATCTGCTTCAACGTCAAGGTTCTCGATGACCACATGCCGGTCGCCATGGACGTTCTCAGCGACCTCGTTCTGAACCCGATCTTCGAGCCCAGCGACATTCAGAAGGAGCGCGGCGTCATTCTCGAAGAGATAAAGATGGACGAGGACAATCCCGACTACCTCGTGCATGAGATCTTCACTCAGAACTTCTGGAAAGATCACGCTCTCGGCAAGCCCATCCTCGGCACCAAGGAAACTGTTCGCAAGTTCGAACGCGACCTGCTCTTCGAGTACTACGAGAAGCGGTTCGCCCCGGGCAACATGATCGTTGCAGCCGCTGGCAGCCTAAATCACGACCACTTCGTGCAGATCGTGCGCGAGCGCTTCGAGCAGCTCGCACCTGTCGCAAACGGTTTCCATGAAGCGCCGCCGAAGACCTATTCGCGCATCATGATGCGCAACAAGAAGTCACTCGAGCAGGTACAGCTTTGCATCGGCGTGCCGTCGTATCACATTTCTCATGACCGCCGATACGTTTCCTACGTGCTCAACACGCTTCTTGGTGGCGGAATGAGTTCTCGCCTTTTTCAGAACGTCCGCGAGCGGCAGGGGCTCGTCTACTCCATCTTTAGCGAGTTGAACCCGTTCAAAGACACCGGCTGCATGGCCGTATACGCCGGCACCTCGCGCGAGTCCGCGCCCAAGGTCGTCCGATCCGTTGTTGCCGAGTTCGCGAAGTTTAAGAACGATCCGATCCCCGCCGACGAACTCCGTCGCGCCAAGGATCAGCTCAAGGGCGGGCTCATGCTCAGCCTTGAGTCCTCGACGGCACGCATGTCCAATCTCGCTCGACAGGAGATGTACTACGATCGCTTCTTCGGGCTGGACGAGATTATCGAGAAGATCGAAGTCGTGACCGCTGAAGAGGTCGCCCAGACCGCGAGCGAGTTCTTCCGCCCTGAAAACCTTGCCGTCACGGTTCTCGGCAACCTTAACGGCCTTAAGATTCCCCGCGAATCTCTCGTCTTTTGAGATTCGGTAGGTGCCCGACTCTTGGCCGCGCGGACGGTGGGTTCTCCGGGAGTCGCCCCACCAGCAATTTACAAGTCGCAAAGCCCTCAGTTACAAATTGAGGTATGCTCCCGGTCATTCTCCTCACCATCTCCAACATCTTCATGACGTTCGCGTGGTACGGACACCTTCGCCACCGCAACTCGCAACTCTGGGTCGTCATCCTGGCCAGTTGGGGCATCGCCTTTTTCGAATACTGCTTTCAGGTGCCCGCTAATCGTATCGGCTATGCAACCTTCACCGCTGCGCAGCTAAAGGTTATTCAGGAAGCGATCACCCTCGTCGTATTCTCGTTCTTCTCCATCCTCTACCTCAAAGAGCCAATGCACTGGCGCTATGTCGGCGCCTTCGTTCTCATCGTCGCCGCCGTCGCATTGGTATTCAAGAAATAGTCGTTGGAGATCATCCTGAGCGCAACGCCCGAGGCGCGGACGAGCACCACTTTCGACTTCACGAGCCTTGCACCCCAGATACCTACCAATTACCCTCTTCTCATGAAACTCCTTGTCATCGGTTCTGGAATGATGGGCTCCGCAGCGGCCTACGATATGGCCCGTTGCGTGCGCGTAGAAGAGATAACGCTTGCTGACGCTGACAAGCGCCGCGCCAAAGACGCCGCCGCCCGTATCAACCAGCTGACGCGCTCCCGGAAAGTGCACGCCGTGTCGCTCGATGCCGCGAGCCATCGCGCGGTCACCAGGCTCATGAGCAAGCATGACGGCGCGCTCTCGGCCGTCCCGTACTTCTATAATCTCGAACTCGCCCGCGCCGCCATCGACGCCCGCTGCCACTTCGCCGACCTCGGCGGAAACAACACCGTCGTCCGCCAGGAACTCGCTCTCGACAAGAAAGCTGCCAGCCGCAAGATCGGTATCGCGCCGGACTGTGGCCTTTCCCCAGGCATGGCCTCCATCCTCGGCGGAGACCTCGTGCGCCGCATGGGCGGCAAGGTTGACGCCCTCAAGCTCTACGTCGGCGGACTCCCGCAAAAACCGAAGCCACCATTCAACTATCAGCTCGTTTTTTCGGTCGAAGGCCTCATCAACGAATACGCCGAGCCCGCTCGCATCCTGCGCCGCGGCAAAATGCAGATCATCGAGCCGCTCACTGAAATCGAGCGCTTCAAGATCCCCAACTTTCCCGAACTTGAAGCCTTCCACACCTCGGGCGGAACGTCGACCATGCCTGAAACTTTTGCCGGCAAAGTCGGCGAGTGCTTCGAGAAGACTCTGCGCTATCCCGGCCACGTAGCCATGATTCGCGCTCTCTACGACCTCGGACTTTTCTCCCAGCAGAAGCGAAAGGTTGGCAAGGCGGAAATCACTCCGCGCCAGCTCACCTCGCAGCTCTTCCTCGAGAAGTTTGCCGGTGATTCGCCGGACGTCACGGTCATGCGCATCGAGGCTCATCGCGACGGAAAACTCGCGGCCTTCACCATGATCGACAAGTTCGACGCGAAGACGAAGATGACTTCGATGATGCGCACTACCGCGTGGCCCGCCAGCGTCGTGCTGCAAATGATGGTCTCGGGAGAGATAGAGAAACGCGGAGCCATCCTACAGGAACGTGATGTTCCCCCCACTCAATTCATCAGTGAGATGGGTGCTCGCGGCATCGAACTCCAGTACTCGTTCCAGGAGGCTGAGGGCCACAGCAGTTCCGTCACTGCATAACAGTATGGTGCCCCAGGTGAGTCTGCTGTTCGCGACCTGGGGCATCTCCTCTCTCGCTTCAATCCGCTCAAGCACTAATCCGATTAGCCAATTTACAAGCCACCGCTTACTAAATTACAAATGAGGTATGTTTCGCTGGCTAGATCGCGTCCAACCGCTCGGACTTCTCGCCTTGCGCGTCGTCCTCGGTGTCATCATGGTCGCCCACGGCTACCCCAAGGTGTTCGGCGGCCTCAGTAAACATGCCGCCATGGTCCATAGCCTGGGCGTACCTGGCTGGCTCGGTTACGTCTCCGCCTTTGCCGAGTTCGGAGGAGGTCTCCTCCTCATCCTCGGCCTCTTCACTCGCTTTGCTGCGTTCGCCGTCTGCATCAATATGCTCGTGGCCGTCTTCAAGGTTCACTTAAAGAACGGTCTTACCGGCCAGGGCGGGTACGAATTCTCGCTCTCTCTCGCTACCGTCGCGTTCGCACTCATCTTTTTCGGCGCTGGTCCCATCGCCGCCGATTGGCTCTTCGGCACCGGAGGCAGAGGAAAGTAGCTGTTGACGAAAGCGGGCGCAACGCAATCACCCTCGCCCTGCCTATAATTTGAACTGCCCCAGCCGTCATCCACACCAAATCAGCAAGCGTTAGCGCCACATCTAGCCGTGCCCTTCTGTTTCGCGGCGCATCAAAAAGACGTAGCGCACGCTCGACGAACTGGATGTGGACCTATGCCATTCCTGAGACATCACAGACGCACTCCCGAAACCGCCATAGCTCAGAAGCCCGCTGCCGTCGCCACCCGTGCCACAGGCGCCGCACTCGGTGCATTCGCCTTGGGAGCATTCTCCGCCGGAGCCATAGCCGTCGGCGCACTCGCCGTTGGACGCCTCGCGATCGGCCGCGCGCGGGTTCGCCGCCTTGAAATTGACGAACTGATCGTTCACCGCCTCCGAGTCGCAGAGACTGTAGCCGCGTCACAACCGTCGACCTCTGGACCAATTGAAGCCGAGAGCCCATAGAAAAAAGGCACGGCCTCTCGCCCATGCCTCTCTCGATCTAATCTGCCGCTAGGATCCGTTGCCGACTAGAACTCCGCCAGCTTCTGGATCGCCGCTTTGATGTCATCCGCTTGCGGCAGGATGACGTCTTCCAGTATCGGCTGGTACGCCACAAACGTGTCCTTCGCCGCCACGCGTCGCACCGGAGCGTCCAAGTCCATGAACAACTCGTCCGCGATCCGCGCGGCGATTTCCGCCCCGTAACCGAAGCTGAGCATGTCCTCGTGAACGACGAGCGCGCGGTTCGTCTTTTTTACCGACGCCGCGATCGTCTCCCAGTCGAACGGCACCAGAGTGCGCAGGTCGATGATCTCGACGCTGATTCCGTGGTCGCGCTCCGCCTTCTGCGCCGCCTGCAACGAACGCGGCACCGTGGCGCCGTAGGTGACCAGCGTCAGGTCCGTTCCCTCTTTGACAACCTTCGCCTTCCCGAATGGGATCATGTAGTCCGGACCGGGATACGGCGAGCGTCCGTATGTCTCGCGGTACAGGCGCTTGTGTTCCAGGAACATCACCGGATCGTCGCACCGGATCGCCGTCCGCAGCAGCCCCGCCGCATCCAGCGCGTTGGACGGAAACGCCACCAGCATCCCCGGCGTGTGCGTAAAAATGCTCTCACCGCATTGCGAGTGATAGATCGCTCCCCCCGTAAGGTATCCACCGATGGCTACACGCACCACCGCCGGAGACGAGAATGCCCCGTTCGACCTCCATCGGATCAGCGGCAGTTCGTTGCGAAGCTGCTGCATCGCTGGCCAGATGTAATCGAAGAACTGTATCTCGACGACGGGCTTCATGCCTCGCGTCGCCATACCGACCGCCCGGCCCAGAATGTTCGCCTCCGCCAGCGGCGAGTTGAATACCCGCTGCGAGCCGAAGTCGCACTGCAATCCGGCAGTCAGCTTGAAGACGCCGCCCTTGCCCTTTACCTGCTTCTCCGTCAGGTACTGCTCGCGCGAGCAATCGGCAACGTCCTCACCGAACAGCACAACGCGTTCATCGCGTTTCATCTCGTCGCGAAGGGTCGCGTTGATCAGGTCGGCCATCGTCTTTTCGACGTTGGCCGACTTCCCTTCGCCCTTTAGGTTGAAATCCGGGTGCGTGTGGAAGTGCTCCGACTTCGCGTCCAGGTCTTCTGAGAACACGTGCCGCTTGTAACTGTCGGTCGCCGGGAATGCCGCCTCCAGCGCGCGGTCCGTCGCCTCCTGTACCTCTGACTCAACTGACGCCTCGAGTTCGCCGATGCCCTTCTCGTCGAGGATGCCTTCGCGAATGAGGAACAATTGGAATCTGGTGATCGGATCCCGTTGCACCTCCTGCTGCCGCTCCGAGTCGGGACGATAAAGCTTCTCGTCATCCGACAGCGAGTGCGAGTAGGGACGGATCACGTGCCCGTGTACGAATGCCGGACCGTTGCCCGCACGGATGTAGTCGATCGCCTTCTTGAGCGTGGCGTAGCTCGCGATCGGATCCGTGCCGTCGCATTCCGCGAAGTGGAAGTTCGGAAATCCCTGGACGAGTTTGCTGATATTTCCGCCCGCGGTGCCCACCTCGACCGGAACCGAGATTGCGTACTCGTTGTCCTCGATCAGGTAAAGGACTGGAAGCTTAAGGTTCGAGGCCGAGTTCATCGATTCCCAGAACTCGCCTTCTGAAGTCGTGCCGTCGCCCGACGAGACAAAGACAACCTCGTCCGGATGATGGATGATGTCTTTAAACTGCCGATAATCCCCGTCAGCCTTCTCCGCCGCTTTCGGATTCCGGTTGAAATAGCGTCCCGCTTCCGCGCAACCCACAGCCTGCAGGAACTGTGTTCCCGTCGGCGATGATGACGTCACGATGTTCAGCTTCTTGTGGCCCCAATGCGAGGGCATCTGCCGGCCGCCCGAATTAGGGTCGTCTGCCGCGCCGACAGCTTCGAGCAGCTGCTCGTAAGGAGTCATGCCTAGCGCCAGGCAGAGCGCCCGGTCCCGGTAATAGGGATAAAACCAGTCGTAACTTGGCCTCAGCAGCATGCCCGCCGCAACGAGCAGCGCTTCGTGTCCCGCGCCGGAAATCTGGAAGAATATCTTCTGCTGCCGCTTCAGCAGGATCTCGCGGTCATCGAGCTTGCGAGACAGGAACATCAGCCGGTACATCTCTATGAGCTGCTCGCGGGAGAGCCCCTCGTAGTTCTTCTGCTTGGCAGCAGGCTGCGCGACTTTGGTTGCCATCCGTTTCCTCTGGTCGGTTTTATGGCAGCAGGGGTCGGCTCACCTCACCCCCGTGCGAGACGAACTTTTTATTCTAAATGATTCACCTTACCGTATCCCAGCCGCCGAGCCTGGCGGACCGGGATCTCCCTCCTGAGGCACGATCGCCCTTTATACTGAATTGCGATGATTCGTGTACTTCATTCGATTCCCACCGACAAGCTGAAGCTGCTCATTTTCGATCTGGACGGAACCCTCGTCGACAGCGAACTCGATCTCGCCCACTCCATCAACGCCATGCTGCGTCATTACGGCCGGCCAGAGTTGCCCGTCGAGGTCATCGGCAGCTACATAGGCGACGGCGCCCCCATGCTCGTGCGCCGCGCTCTCGGCGATCCCCAGGACGACAAGTATGTTCATGACGCCCTGTTCTATTTCATGAAGTACTATCGCGAGCACAAGCTCGACAACACCTACGCCTACCAGGGCGTTCATGGGGCCCTTACAGCTATCCAGCAGCAGGCGAACGGGATGAAGATGGCCGTCCTGACCAATAAGCCGATCGGCCCCTCGCAAGGGATCATCGAGGGTCTCGGTATGTCGAAGTACTTTGTGCAGGTCTATGGCGGCAACAGCTTCGAAACCAAGAAGCCCGATCCCCTCGGCGCTCTCAAGCTCCTTGAAGAGACCGGGACCCGTGCCGATGAGGCCGTAATGATCGGCGACTCCAGCAACGACGTCCTCACGGCTCGCAATGCTGGAATGTGGTGCCTCGGCGTGACCTACGGCTTCGCGCCCGAGACGCTGACCAAGCATCCACCCGACGTGCTCATCGATCAGCCTTTGGAACTCGTGACGGCGCTCGGTCTCTCCGCCGAGATGCAGGGGA
>Ga0196976_1000138_pt1 | contig 48009 bp, 67 predicted proteins | sample S3v_513CmetaG_FD_148644 | JGI IMG/M metagenome (GOLD analysis project Ga0196976, IMG submission 148644) | Soil microbial communities from Anza Borrego desert, Southern California, United States - S3+v_5-13C | ecosystem: Environmental > Terrestrial > Soil > Desert | place: USA: California... | reverse complement strand
GGCAACGCCTCGTTGCGGGAAAACCCCGGAGAAGCCTACATGAAGTTGAAAGTCAAGAAGCTGGAGCCAGATGCACACATCCCCACACGAGCCAAGCCCGGAGACTCGGGGTTGGACCTTCGGCTCTACGTCGACCGGACCGGCGCGGCCCGCCAGATTGGCATCCTGCCGGGGGAGACCGTCCGGGTCCGGACGGGTATCGCCATCGAGCTGCCGCGGCGAACCGCGTTCAGCGAAATGGCCATCGGCTACATCAGGTGCGGCTACGAGGCCCAGGTTCGGGGCCGCTCGGGACTGACGTCCAAGGGCATCATCGCCTGTGGCGGCATTGGCACCGTCGACAACGGCTACCGGGGCGAGATCGGCGTCACGCTCTATAACTCGTCACGGGACATGATCTTCTTCAACCACGGCGACCGGATCGCTCAGCTGGTCGTCTGCCCCGTTGTCTACCCCGAGGCGGTTGAGGTAGACGAGCTATCGGAGACAGAGCGGGGCACGGACGGCTTCGGCTCGACTGGTGTATGAACGACGAAGAAGAGCCGCACGGCATGCCGAAGGCGGGACGATGATGACGCTGCTGGTCGGGCTGGCCGCTGGCTTCTGCTTCGGCTGGCAGGCAAAGTTTCGCGCTGTTAGGCGCGAGCTGCCGTTCGTCATCCGTCAACACACGGCGTGGTCGCGTGACTGGTGGCGACGTCACGGCTGCTAGCGCAGCTCGTAGTGGGGCCAATCCCACGAGATGACACGCAGGGGGATGCCCATCCCGGCGGCAACCCCCTGCGTGTACGCCCTCAGCGCCTCGAAGGCTTTGGTATCCTTCCAGTCGACAGGGTACGGCACAGCATCAACGGCCATCGACGGCAACACGTTGTGTTTGCTGTCGGGCCAGCGTTTGGTGCTGAGACCGCTGGCGAAGGCCGCTTCCTGCTCTTTCTCGTCCCGGAACCCGCACAGAACCGTGATGTCCTCAACCAGCGGTCTCAGGTCGCCGCGATCCACGCCCTCAGCGACACGTTTGATGAGCCGACGCAGCTCGGGCTGACACGACGACAGCTTGACGATAGACTTGTTACCGAGGGGCACCGGCGTCGCCTAGCGTGGTGTCGGAGGGACGAGCCGGAGGGTTGAGCGCTCCCTTCGGCAAGACGACTCCGCAGATGTCGCGAGCAATCGGTTCGAGGTCGCCGTAGAAGTAACCCGCTGCTGCCATGAGCAATGGCACGATCACCGAAGCGATCCGAAAGCCGGTCTTGTATCTGTCGCCGCGGCTGATGTTCATATGGTCCCTAGTTCAGATCGATGTTGTCTCTGCCGAGCAGGTCAGCGATGAGGAGCGCCTCGCGGCAGATGTCGTCTACGCTCAGATGCGTGATTATTGGCTCCGGCAATCGGTCGGTGAGGGTCCGCTCATCGAGCGGGGCGACCTTGGGGTAAGCCTTTCGATCAGTCGTTCGTTTAGCAACGCGGATGCACTGGCTAGTTTCGTCAGCATGGACCCTTGCTGAACGATCTTCCGACCGAAAGCTACGTTGAGTCCGATCGAGCCGGAGAGCGCTGCCCCGAGCGCCGCTATCGTGATTTGGCATGCGTTATGGTCCACGGGTAAAGAGTGATCTCCGGTGCCCGATCAAGAACTCGATGGGCACATTGAAGGCGACAGCCATCCGATTCGCCACCATTAGCGATGGGCAGATGCGGCCGCTTTCATAGGACGCGACAGCTGACTGCGTACGGTTTAGACGCTTGGCAAGTTGTCCCTGCGTCCATTGGCGCTGCTCTCGGAGCGCGCGAATGGCGTCACCGATCGTCCCGTGCGGAGCACGTGGGCCATTAGTCGCAATCATCTTGCCAGCCATTCCAACTAGCCTGCGATCGGGAGTCGCATGGGGCTACCAAATCGTTTTGCTATCCCCAAGCCAGGATGCGGATCTCTGCGTCGCCGCCGTTTCCGCCATCGCCTCCGGTGCCCCCGCCCGTGCCCGTGCCGGACCCTCCGCCTCCTCCGCCTCCTCCGCCCGGGTGACCGCCGTTTCCGCCATCGCCGCCCTTGCCGCCCGCCGAGAGGGTACCCGCAGCTCCACCGCCTCCGCCTCCGCCTTCGCCCGCGCGCACATCGTTTCCATCTGCGCCATCCGACCCTGGTGAAGCCACTTCACCCGTAGTGCCCGCGTTTGCCCGCAGCCCGCCCGAAGCTCCTCCGCCCTGCTCGGACGTCCCATTCAAACCGCCGGAGCGACCGCCCTCGCCTCCGGAAGTAGCAGTACCCGAAGAAGCGTTCGCGCTACCGCCGCCGCCTCCTCCGCCGCCGCCATACTCGGAGACGGCGCCTTGTCCGCTGGCGTTGGTTGCGTTTCGGTTGCCGCCGCCCGCGCCGCCGCCCCATACACTCATCCTTGCGCGCTGAGCTGTCTCGTTGCCGGTCTTTATGATCGAACCGCCGCCGCCCCATCCGGAGTCACGCACGCCAGATTGCACAGCAGGCAACCCGCCCTGGATGGCAGCGGACGAGGTTGCTGTTTGCCCGTTGCTATGTGAACCTCCGCCACCGCCGCCTTGCCCGGCGCCATCGGTTCCGGGTCCACCGCCACCGCCGCCCCCTCCGGCACTTACCAACGTGCCGAAGCTCGCGATGTCTCCCGCGGAGCCGACTTGCGACGCAGAAGCGACGCCAGCATTGCCGGGCGCACCGGCGCCGCCTACGGGGATCGTGAACGGAATTGGCAGGTCGGCGATGATGGCCGCTCGCGACAGTCGCTTGATGACGCGAGCCCCACCGCCGCCGCCGCCGGGACCGCGATCTGAGTTGGTTGCGCCGCCGCCGCCGCCTCCTCCGCTGCCCGTGACGATGACGTCGAACTCGCGCCCTGGTGGGATGTCGCTCGGGTCCGTCCAGATGAGCCCGTCATCCGCTGGCGTGAAGATGTAGCGCGCGAGGAACCCATCCTCATCGGCGGCTGGAGGATCGCTCTCACCAGAGGGTCCCGTTGGCCCCGTCGCGCCAGGGTCGCCTTGAGGACCCGTGGCGCCAGTCGCCCCGGTTGGCCCCGCTGGTCCGGTTGCGCCGGTTGGTCCGGCTGGCCCCGTAGGGCCTTGAGGACCCGTGGCACCGGTGCCGTTCTCCAGGTGCCCGCGAACCTCCGCCAGAAACGGCATCAGCTCGCGGTTGATGAACGCGGAGATCTCTTTCAGCTGCTCGGGTACGGGCAACTTTCGGATGATGCGTAGGAAACTCGGCACCGTTTACACTGCGGATTAGGCTACGGATTAGGGCGCGGAACTGGCTCGGCTCGTGTGGTCGATGACCATGTCGACGCCGAAGAGGGTCTGAGGCGTCGTGCCGTTCGTGTAGACGACGCGCCAGTCCGCATAGGGACTGACGAAGAACTCAGCGAGCGTGTGCCCGTCGCCGGCAGTGACGGCCGAGTCGACGTCGACCCAAGTAGCGCCGCCGTCGATCGACTTCTGCAACTGCATCTCGTTGTCGGCGTTCTCGTCCGTCTGGAGCGAGACGTCGAACCAGAAGCAGCCGTAGTGAGTCGCCGCTCTTGAGCCAAAGGCAACAGTCGAGCTGAAAAGCACGATCTCTTCGGCGGCGCCGGGCAGCTCCGGACCCGAGTACGTGATACGAGTCTTATCGCAGCTCACTGTGAATCTCCTTTACGACGGATTCGAGAAGATAAATGAGCGCGCGTAACTCGCGCACGCCTTCTACGTCCTCCGCTTCGCTAAACGATGCCATGAGCGTGTACGCGACTTTCAGCGCTCCCTCATAGTCGCCGTTCTTCATCAGCTGATGGACGCTGAGAATCGAGTTATGCAAGTGCACGTAGCCTTCGAGGCCTTCGCACAGCATATGGGCGACTTCAGCAAACTTGGGCTGTTGCTGGCCAGTGCAAGAGACGCAAGCCAGCACGATTGCCAGGGCACTAACGAACTTCATTTTCTCTTTCTTCATTGTCGCGCTCATCCTTGGTTGTCTCGCGCCATAGGTCTCGGAAATGCTCGCCGTGGCGTGCACCGGGGCGCCCGCCGCTCATGTTGAGCAGTCGCCGTGCGGGATCCGCTAGCACATGGCGCTGAATGGATCCGAGTGTGCTGGTCGGGCTGCGGGCAAACGGGTTGCGCTCCGCGCCTGAGAGCGATTCTAGCAGCGGATCAATGCGGAGCCCAAACCAATCCGCCGAGCCTTTGAGGAAGCCGTCATTCCCGCCAAGCGGCGAGCTGGCCATTGCCCTCAGATCTCCGTAGATGTTCGTGGCCGCCGCTGACCTGAGTTCCCGCTCCTTGCCGATATCGCGGGCGATCTGAAGAAGCGTTTCGTCCACATTCTTCCGACCCGAGTTCTGGTTCCATGTGCGGACGCGGTTTTCGATAGTCTCGTCCCCGCCGGCGCCAACACGCTTCTTGGCGCGCTCCAGTCCTTCTTGGGCAAGGTGCTGTTTGCGCCGAAGAGCGCTAAAGCCCCGAACCTTGGTCCCGTCGTCTAGCTCGGCTTCGAGCTGGCGCATGGGCTTGGTCGTCGGCGGCCCGCCGGAAGACGGCGGCATCATGTTGTGCGCTCCTCCGGGCGGGGCCGAGCGAGCTTTGCCGCGCTTGCTTCGTCGACCGCCACCAGAGCCACCGATTGCCGCCGCCGCCAACAGCTGCGCCGAGCCCGGATCTTCGTCTTCTCCGATGACGGCGTCGAGAGCGAGACCACTGGCAATCATGATATCGAGTCGCTTCTTTAGGAACTGCCAGCGAGGATTGGCGTCGCTGACATCCATGGTCAGATCGTGACTCCAGGCGCCCTCGTAGTCATTGCTGAGAAAGAACTCCTTGCCGTGCTCGGCGTTCGCCAGCGACGGCAGGGACTTGATTCCCCTGGCGGCCTTCTCTGCCGCCTCTGGGCTCATTCCATGCTCATTGACCAGGAACTTCTTGTATGCGCGCACCGCAGAAGGGACGGCGGCCTGGTTGTCAAATCCAAGACTTGGCCAGTAGTAGCGGCCCACCAAGACGGCGTGATCGATGGCGACGCGATCGACGCCAAGCTTGCGGTATGCGTCCATCTGCTCTCGGATGACCTTCGCTCCTTGCTCCGCGCCTTGCAGGTCCTCACGGATCTTGAAGTACTCGTGTTTGGCGATCAGCTGACCGTCCTCCCTTCGGAGAACGCGCTCCAACATCCACGCCGGCTCCTTGCTCTTGCCATCGAAGCCGCTAGCCCGCCAAACGAGACCATTCTGCCCGTATTTGCCGATCGTCGAGTTCACCCGGTCGCTGGCAATGGACGTCAGAGAGTCCAAGTTCCAGGCCTTTGCCAACGTCTCGACATCTGTGTCTTTGCCAAGCACCCGCTTGACCGCTTCATCTACGCCTCGGTTGACGTAGTGCCCGCCAGCTTCAAACACGTCCCGGGTGCGATTCTTCGGTTCATTCGATGGGACGATGGGCAGCTCGCTCTCCCCCTTACGGCCCAGCGGAGTCCCGATCTCGTCCAGGTAGGGCTCTCGTTCGGGGCGACGGGGAGCAGTCTCTAGGCCCAACTCTTGACGGGCTGTCGTGTGCCACTCCCGGAGCGTCGCCGAGATGAGTTCCTTGTCAGCGTCGGGAATCGAACGCATCGAGCGCAGCTGTGTCAGGTACTCGTCGAGCGCCTTCGGTTCCTCAGCTAGGCGAACGAGCATCTGCTTGTTGATGCGGCCCAAGAAGTTCTGGGAGTGACGGCCCAGATCTCGCGGGTTGAACAACGACAGACCGGTGACGGCGGCGCCCGCCGCCCCCGACTCTTCTTCGCCAGCCCCGATTGCTGCCACGCTGCCGGCGAGCAGACCCGCTCTCACCAGGTCTTCGCGCGTCACCTCGCGGCCCAGCTTTTGCCCGATCAGCTTGATCAGCGACTGCTCGCGGGCGTCGTCAGGCAGCGGCCCGAGCCGCTCTTCCGTCTTGCGGATCTCGGCTTGCGCTTCATCCATGGCGCGCTGTTGTTCGGTGAGGTCCGCCATGCGTTTGGCCTCTCCGGAGCGCGCTGGTGCGCCCGGCGAGACAATCTCGTCAAACCACTGCGCGCTTTCGTCGGTGGCCTCGGTCCATTCGCGCGGACTCGGCGCCGGCAAGCTCTGGCCCGGATCGTTTGCTTGCTCGGGCGTCTGCCGTCGCGCGGGTCGATGGTAGTCGTCGTGACGCGGCATTGCGAGCTTGTTGCCCGCGAGCAGCGAGAGCGGGGTAGCCTCTTCGGGAGCAACCGAGCGCAGTGTTCCCGGTGACGGCGCCGGGCCACCGCCCTCCGGAAGTTGCGGATCACCACTCGGGGGCGGGCGACCGCCGGGTGATGGCTCAGTCGGTGGGAAAGGCCCCTCGATGTCCGTTCCGGGATCGGTGGGACGTGGCGTCGGCTCAAACTCTCCGTCGTAGACTGGTCCGCTGCCAGGTCCATTCGGCGAGCTGGAGGCAGCGTTCGGGTCTACCCAATCCGGTGGCGGGATGAGGTTACCGGCATCATCGACGTAGTAGGGAAACTGGTCCCGCATCGTCTTTACGGCCTTATTAAAGCCCGCAAAGACAGGGTCCTCTTGTGTGCTCTTGGCTTTGCCGAAGTCAATCTCTCGATAGATGCGCTCTTCGAGGTCGGTTAGCGTTTTCGCGTTCATCGGCGGACCCACGATCACGAACTCGTAATCGCCGCCAACGGGCATATCCTGGCCAGGGATCTGGAACAGCTCTTGCGCCAGAGCTGGCTCGACAACGACGCCGTCTAACCTCTTGGCAACGTCTTCGGCAGCGCCGCGCGGGACGATTTGGTATTCGGTGTAATTGCGAAGCTCGCTACCAATTGCTTTGGTAATCTTTGGGTCGAGGTTCCTCGGTGCACCGGACAAGGGAGCAGCAAAGCGCCCCTGTCGGGCCATGTCGACCAGCGTTTCGAGCACGGGGCGAAAGGCAGTCGTGCGGCTGCCGTACGCCGGATGCTCGTAGTATTCCTGCATCTGATTGCCGATTGCCTCTTGTTGGGCAACGCTCTGCTCGTTCAGATGGCGCTCGATGTCAGGGGCCACGGCGGCAGCTGCCCTGTCTCCAGCAGAACCAACGGCTCCGCGCCTGCCGGCATCCCTGACATGGCCCAAAATTTCAGGCGGCGCCTGAATACCAGTGAGCGGGTGCGTCCCTCCCCCGGCGGCCTCCAGAAGAGCCAGCGGCTTCTTGATGCGATCGGGCCCGCGAAAGACGTCATTGCGCACCCACCCGGCCACGTTGGCGACGGCATCCAGCGCGCCGCCAGCGACTCCGCCGACAGCGAAGTTCAGGGGCGCGTTGCTAGCCGCTCTCGAAGCGGCCTGCCCTACGTCCTGCCCTTCCCCTAACGCCGTGCCGAAGTCCTGGACCGCTCCTTCTACGGTGTTCCCGACGGCGCCGACGACTGCAGAGACAGCCGGGCGAGAGAGTCCGCGAGATGCGTAGTTGGCGCCTTTGAGCGCCATGTTGGCGGCAACGTTCGTCAGGTTGCCGGGCGCCCCGTAGCCGGCGATGTTCCCAACGACATACGACGCCGGAGAATGACCAATGACTTCTTGGCTGCTTGGCGGCAACTGATCAGCTGCGGCCGAACGCCCCTGATGGATGTTCTCGCCAACCTTGCTACCCGTCATGGGGTCCAGAACGTCTTCGACCTGGCCGTCGTTCGGATCGGGTTGGCTTAACTCGTACTCGGCTAAATCGCGAGCCGCATCATAGAGCGGGGTTGCCTGGCCCATTGAAAACGCATCGGCTACACCGAGGGCCGCCGGAGCAAGGCGGCGGTCAATGTTGTACTCCAGGCCTCCAGCCAAAAAGTCGACAGGTTTTTCTAGCGGGACATCGCGGTAACGCTGGATGCTTTGGCCGCGGGCCTTCGCTTCGTTCGAGCGCTGCTCCCAGACATAATCGGTATAACGCTTGTAGGCGCTGTCGTCTTCCGTGAGTTGGTCCAGGTGAGTCTGAGCCGGGACAACGTTGGACCCCTGAGGGATGCCCGTCATCGGGTCCGAGACGACCTCTACTCTCTCGGGAGAGGCGACACCTGTCCAGTCGCTCTCTCCAAGCTGCTTGAGCAGCTGCGGGTTGTTACGGAGCGCCTCGCGTGCTTCGCTGACCGATGGCTCGAAATGGTAGTTAAAGACCGAGTTGTCGGTGCGCTGCTGGGTTGGCTTAGCCGCACGGCTAGCCTCCGCGGCGTGGTCGATGATGGCCGGTAAGCGTGTCACCGGAGGCGCGACGAGTTTGCCCTCCTTGTCTACCTCGCGGTTCTCTGCCAGGTGCTCGTCAATGACGCGCCCAATCTTCTGAACGCGCTCAACTGCCTTGATGTATTCCGGGTTATCCGGCGTCATGTCTGGCCGCTCGGCGAGCGTATTCAGGTCATTCTGAAGACGGCGCTCCAGAGCCCGATAGACATTGAACTTGCCTTTGGGTATGGGCATTACTTCACCTCGTCCAGCAGATTCTCGACCTCGCCAGGCGGCAGGTCGCCGATCTCGGATTCCGACATATCCTCAAGCTTCTTGCCGCTGCTCGTGCGTCGACTAGCCTGAGCGCGGACGCGAGTGCTATTGGTAGTGTCTTGCGTCGTGCGAGCGGGGCCGACGGGGAAGTTTCCGGATTGATCCATGGGCCCGCTCTTCTGCGGCAACGGAACACCCATGGCTTCCGCAACGTACGGGTCCCAGAGCGAGCGCGGGATCTTCTGTGCGATCGTGTTGATGTAGAACTCCCGCTCTTCTTCGGAGGCGTTGCGATCCGCCGTAACGGTGGACAGCATCTGTTCCTGTGCGAGGCGGAGGTTGCGCTCGGACTCTTGCTTCGCCAAAGCGATTACGCCCATTAGCTCCCGGCGAGCATCGGGGTTTAGCGCGTTCGTGATCAGGTTTTCCTGGACGCCACGCTTAATCTTGGACCAGATGGTAAGGATGGCGCCATTTTTGACGTTCTCGAAGTCCTTGTCCGTCATCACGCCGGATTGGACCAAGTTACGAATCATTGAAATTGCCTGCGTGTCAGCGGCGGGCGTCTTCTTCTCCAGTAGCGCGCGGGCGGCATCGACGCCCATCCATCGCTTGGCGTTTTCCTTCAGGTCATAGTCGCGACCGATGATATCAACCCGGGTCTGGGCGTTCCGCATGAGCCTGTCATTGCGGCTATTATCCAGTGACTCACTGCGTAGCCCGAGAGAGGCCCGGGAGATTTCCGCCCGCTTCTCGTCGCCGATCAATCCAGCCAACGTATTGAAGGTCGGCTGCCAGAGCTTGAGACTTTCCTCGGGCGAATAACCAATGTTCGCCACCGCGTTATTGAGGTGGGTAAAGCGTTCCTGGTAACCGCTTGGGATACCTCGCTGTGCGCCTTCGAGAAACGGCATCACTCGCTCACGGTTCTGTGCAACCAGCTGCTCGGTATCGAGACGGAATGGATCGAAGGGGTTGGGCGGCGTGAGCTGGAGCGGCTCGTACTCGGGGCCGAGATCGGGCGACGCCTGCTCGGCGGGAGCCTGCTCGGCGCCTGGCTGCTCGGTGCCCGGGGGCAAGGCTGCGCCCGGCGGCCCTTCTGGAGGGAGCGTCGGTGACGGCAGCTGCATTCCCGGCGGAGCCGTGCCGGAGGAGCCAAGGCTCGGGTCGGCGGCGGCGCCAGGTGGCGTGTCCTGCGCTGCCGGTCCCGGTGGCGGGTCGAGCGGGGCGGCGCTCGGCGCACCCTGTGGGCCCATCGCGGGCTGCTGCTGTGGCAACGCTGCGGCGCTCGCGCCCGGTAGAGCGTCGTACGGGTTGCGAATCGGTCCTTCGCCAAAACGCGCAACGAAAGGCTGACCGAGCCGGGCGCCGTTGGGCTGACCGCCGAAGATGTCATCTCGCGTCTGCTGATAGTTTGGCTGCGACCGATCGGGAGCAGCAGGCGCCTCAAAGCGCCAGACGGGGCGCCCATGCGGCCCCATCGTTTTGACGGCTTTCCCGCCGGCTTCTACGATGGCGCCCGCCAAAGCATCTGCCTTGTTCAGATCTCCAGCGGCGACTGCTTGGCGAGCGTCGTTCACTAGGCGGTCGGCCTTCGCGTGCCGTTTCATCGCTTCTTCGTGCGCGGACTCCGCCCGGGTTACTTCGTGCGTTGCGGCGAAACGAGTATTGCCGTCCCGCCGTGAGGCCTGCGTCTCTTGAAGGTCTTCACGATGCTGACGGGCCTGATTGTCGATGCGCTGTCGCCCGTGGCGAGCTTCGATGATGTCGCGGAAGCCTTGTCCGAAGTCGTACTGCTGGAGCGGACGGGGCTGGTAGATGTACCTGGACGGATCGAACGGCATGGTTAGGTTCCCTTCGATTCCTTGTTGGCCTGGTCACCTGACGCCATGTCCCAAGCGGCTTTGGCGTCCCGGAAGATGCGCTCTTGTTGCTGCGAGTCCCAGCCGCGTTGGTCGGCGGTCTGAGCGATCATGGTGCTGAGCATCTGATCGAACGTGGCCTCGTCGGCACCGAGCAGCTGATCATAGTTCTTCGTGAAGAAGCCCATCACATCCTCGGACATGCCTTCGAGATCGCCATAGAGCCCGGAGATGCGACCCTCGCGGTCACGTTGCGCGTCGCCGGCAGCCCTGAATGCTGTGTCGCGGTCGTTGTCGTAGGCATGGTCGGCCTTAAATGCCGTGTCGATCCCGGCGCCCATGCGCTCTAGTCGTTGATCGTCGATGCCGAAGGCGATATCGCTCATCGCCTTGCCCTTGTCGAACCCCATCTCCTCAGCTCGGAAAGCCAGGTCGCCGTACGTCTTGACACGATCAAGCTCGTCTCGGCCCTGTTGCTGATTCAGACTGAACGCGCCTTGCCCGGACAGATCCGCGGCCCGCCCCTGGCTGCCGAGCAGAGCGAACCAGTCAGCTTGGTTCTTGCTGTCGGCAAGCGAGAAATCGGTGCCCGCCTTGGCGCGGTTCGCTTCGACGTCTAGCGCAGCGCCAATGCTTCCGTTAAGCGCTGAGCTGCTGCCGTAGGCGCCACGAGCGGCAGCCTGAGTGTTCACGGCCGACATCGTCTTGTCGCGCATGCGATCGTAGTAAGCGTCGAACTGCGGCTGAAGACTCCCGGGCAGAGCCCGCTGGGTCTGCTCGAAAGCCTGTTCCGCCAGGTTCGGACCGCGGTAGCCGCCGGATGTCGCGTTCTGCGAAGCCGTAGGCGAGTTGAGGGAACCGGAAAGACCGTTCCAGTAGCTCTGGCCGGCGCCGGGCTGGCCGATGCTGCCCAGGATGCCTGCGTTAAAGGTCTCGCTCTGCCACGGGTCATTAAACTGACCCAGTTGTTCGTTGACCCAATCTAGCTGAGGGTTTTGGAACCAGAGCGCCTGGTTGTTGTTCCAGAACTGTTCCCGGACTCCGGGCGTCGACATGTCGTGGCCAAACGGCGCCGTCGTCGGGTTGTAGTGCCCGCCACCATGAGCGACCGGCGCAGGTGGAGGCGGCGGAGGCGCCGGCGGCACCATCGGGTCGGGGAACAGAGGCGGCGTTGGCGGAAGCGGACCGCTGAACTCCGGGACGTCCTTGCCCGACGTCTGCCGGGGGCGCGGCGGGGGCTGAGGACTTGCCCCGTTGCGAGTGGCCATGCCGGAGCTGCCTGCCCCGCCACGGTAACGAGCGTTGATTCGATCAGGGGTGATCTCGCTAGGGTCCATTAGCGCCTCCCGTAGGGTCCCATGGTACGCGGGTCGACATAGCCGGGCGGTGGTTGTCCCGGCGGGGCACTGCCAAACGCCGCGGTACGGATATCGTTCTGCTGGCTTTGCGGCATCGGATTCTGCAACATGGGTTGCAGATCGAACGCTGGGCCCTGTTGCCCCATCATGCGACCCAGCATGTCGTTGCGAGGCCCGAAGGCGAGCGCTGCCTGGTTCATCGCCTGCATGCGCCCGCCCATCATGTTGGCGCGCTGCATGGCAAGCATCTCTTGAGCTTCCTCGAAGCTTCTCTGGTGCGCTTCTTGAGAAGGATCACCAAAGACGGCGCTACTGACTCCGCCCACTACTGGAATCGAATTAACAACCTTGCGGCCCCAGTCCCAAAATCCCATGATCGCCTTTCTTCAGGAACTCAGCACGTCGAAGTCTTCCGTGACTTTGACCAATTGGAGATTCGCCGAATCGCTGAATGTGAAGCGCCATTGGCGGCGCCTATAAGTACCTAGCGAGTGAAAGCGCTGGACGATGAAGTTATCGCCGATGACGCCCGTGTCGATGAAAAGCGGCCCTTGCCAAGGGCCCGTGTCGTCCCGCCATTCGAGGCGACCAAGCGAAGTGGTGTTGCTGGAGCCGCGACGAATGGCCACCTTGATGGAGCGACATCGCTTGAGGTTGTCCGTTTCGCGGTTGATGAAACCGCTGTCGACGCGGGCGACGATGAGTTCGCCCAAGTCTGAGAACGAGTCCAAGCTGAACTTGCCAATCTTCCCATCGAGCGTGCCGACGACGTTCAATCCGCCGTCTCGTCGTAGGTAATGAGCATTCGCGATGAGTCGCTTGAGGTTCCCGCCTGAGACGTCCCAGCCAAACCACTCACTCCAGCCGCCGCCGACCTGGAAGGAAAACGCTCTGCCGTCGGTGGGGAAGACCCATACGAGGCAGTCGACGTGGCCCAGGAAGACCCGGAATCCGAAGCAATCGGTAGGGTCATTCAGCGCGTCCAGCTGCCGCTTGATGGGCGCTTCTAGGTTCTGGAACTGCCTGCCATCACTGTACACGATACGCCGATGTTGGTCGAGCCAGAAGAAGTCTTGCCCCTGCTTGATGATGCTGTAAGGGGCAAGCGTCCCGCTCTCGCGAGTGGCGGCTGGCGCAAAAGGTCCGTTGGCGTCAGGTACGAAGATTTGCAGGTTGTCCTTGCCCCAAACGAATACCTCGTTGGTGTTCTCGTGCACTGCCATAATGGGATCGGGGCGAGCCTCTGCCGTAAAGAAGCCGCCGTTTTCGTCGAGCCCGGTGTTTGCCCACTGCTCGTGCCCGCTCGTGTCCACGGTGCCCTGGCTGATGCCGCTAAAACGGACCTTCGTCCTGTCGATGCTAACGTCATTGGCAAGAAGACGCGACGAATTGGCGGTGACATGCGAGGCCAGCGGCGGCGCCCCCAAGAGCAACGAACTCTGAAGCGTCGAGAGCCGGACCTTCTGCATGTCAGCTCCGCCAGCAATCACGAGGAACACCTCGGTCTCGGCAAAGGTTGGGCGCCCGGTGCCGCGCAGAGCAGTGTTGGCGGCCTGGCTCAGGTCAGACGCTGAGCCCCCGGCGATCTTGTAGATCTTCCTGGCACCAGGCCTGCCACCAACGGCAAAGAGCTGCGCGTCGTTCGTGGCGTATAGCCCAGTGATGCCATCCGGGTCGATGACAGTCGACGGTGCCTCGGAGTAAAGACCGATCCCGGGTCGCTTGCTGATGACACCCTTCGGGTCGATGACGACGTTGATCGCGGACGGCGCCGAGCCGCCCAGCTCTTCGTAGCTGCCTTCTTGGAAGGGGCCAAAGACGATGTCCGCTTGAGGCACTGCGATCCCTTAGGGGGTCATGAGGAACCCAGGGTGACCCAGGGTGTTGTGATAGGCGGCGGCAACAGCCGGATACTCAACGCCAGCTGAAAGCAGAACCTGTACGACGTCCGCAGTGACGAGGAATCCGTCTGCCACGGCCCCGTACTGAACGAGAGTGAGATCCGGTTGCACGACGGCAACATCTTCCGTGCCGCCGGAGTCGTTGATGATGACGAACATGGTGCGGGCGCCAGGCGGCATCATCTTATAGGCGCCATCGCGCGCCTCACCGGGGAAGTCCTGCCCATCCAGGTCAACCTGAAAGGTGGCTGCCCCCGTAAACGTCAGGATAACCGTATCGGCCATCATCTGGGCAAACGGGAGTACCCATTCTTCCGCTGTCGTGAAGCGCAACGTCTTACCGATGCGGGACCCTAGCACGACTTGACAGGTCAACAGCGTCCCGGAGTTGCCGCTGTTGTCGTAGATATGCCCGGGATCTTCTAGGTCCGTGGGGTCAGTGAAACCCACGAACTCATTAGACGACTCGCTGAAGACCGAGCCGTTCGCAAGCCCGTCGAGATTGAAGACGAAGCCGTCGCTCCCTCCGTCGTAGAACTTGTTTCCAACGAACGAGCCAAGGTATCGCCCGGCGGCCTCGTTAGAATGGGCGTCGATGTGATGGTAGACGCCCGACGTCACGGCGGACGCATCAAAGTTACATTGCGAAACAGAGAAGTCCGGACCTGTGATGATGGCGCCGGTAAAGCTCGACGAAACGACGAAGGTGCAGCCGGCCACAGAGAAGAAGGTCTCCCCGTCGTCGGCAAGATTCAAAAGGGCGCTCGAAGCATCGAAGACATCGAATACGCAGTTGTTGACATGAACAGTTGTCCCGCCGTCGACATCAAGGCGCTTGATTGCCGCGTCTTCGACGTTGCCGAGCCCAAAGTAGCAGTAGTCGATAGAGATCGACTGGCTCTCTTCTAGCTCGATGATGGCCTGATAGGTGGCCGTGGTCGTGAACCCGAGCCCGGTGATGCGCTTCTCTGCGCTGACGGTGTTGTCGGTGAACTTCAGCAAGAAGTCACCGGCACTCGTCCCGCGCAGGATGGAGGAACCGCTGCCGCAGCCCATCAACACAACGCTGTCAGTGGCGATGGTTAGCGCAGACACCACGTATGTCCCTGGCGGGAAGAAGACAATTCCTCCCCCGGCGCTGTCAGCTGCGGCGATGGCGGCCGTGATCGCCGTCGTGTCGTCGGTGGCGTTGTCGCCGGTTGCGCCGTAGGCGGGCGCCTTGACGTTAATGAATAGGCCAACAAAACCGGCGAGTGCCGTCTGGATATTGGTAGCGGACCCGTTCAGTAGAACTTGCCAGTTAGAAGCGCCTGCGGAGGTGATCCACTTGTCCAGGATCGCCTTTAGCGTAATCGGCTCACCAATCGTGTTCGACGGGCTGCCGTCGTAGGCTGTGCCAGTGAACGACGTGCTCCGAACCTCCACGAGCGGCGCCGAGTTCCCGATGGTAACCGTTCTGAGAAGCGTTCCGGATGAGCTTCGCAGCTCGATGTCGCAATAGGCGTCACAGTAGACTTCGGCGGCGCCGTTGGAGTCCAGCGTGACCACGTTGCTGCCTGGCTGCGTCGTCGCCTCAAAGTCGTTGTACATGACCGTGGCGGCACTGGACGACGTGCCCCGCAGAAGGAAGGTGGCCGTGCCAGAGGCGGCACCGTTGACACCAGCCGCGAGAAACTGAACCAGGGTGGCCATTAGAGACTCCTCCCGGACCATGGGGTAGAGTGCATGAACACGAGATCGGGTGGCGTGTTGTTGGTGTCGTAGCTCTTGAGCTTTTCGAAAGCCAAGTCACGGTCGGTGCGCGTCATCGCTCGCTCCTCCAGGGGCATACTGGAGTCCGCCATCAGATCATAAGCGAGCGCTAGGATAGCCCACCTCTCCCAATGGCGCTTAAAATCGGGATTATCACTTCCAGTCGAAGAGCTGCCAGGGATCCGGTGAGTCCGAAACCGAATTTGCCCAGCCTCGCTTGGCACAGGCCACAGGCGCAATTGCAGCGCACCGTCGAGGTTCTCTGCATTCCTCTCCAGGTAGTAGAAAACCGGCGTACCAAGCGACGCCTTGCTGGAAAGCTGGTTCCACCGGAAACCAGAGAGCGGTCTGACGGGGGTTTCCCCGGTCGTCTTTTCAACTTCGGCACCATTGGAGGAAGGAATGAAGGAGCCGTCGTCCATGACGTTCAACACGTCGGCGGACAAGGTGTATTCGTTAGTGTTCGCGACGACGGTCAAGAACTCGTGCTGAACAAAGTACTCGAAAAAGCGCTCCGTGGAAGCGGAAGCCAGGATGGTGTTGAGCAGATCTCGACCATGGGCCGCCTTGGCGGCCCAATGAGTATCGGTGCCGATGCCGTATTCAATGGGCAAAAGGCCGGCGCGCTTGAATGCCTTCAAGACGATCTGATCAATGGTTGGCACCGTCGCCGGAGTCGTACTGATTGCCATTAGCTGTCATACCTCGTGATGTCGGCGGCGCTCGTGCGATGGATGACAGGCAGCGTGCGTGAGTCGTCTCGTCCGCCGTCAAAACGGTTGGGGTGCTTGTACACCTGCGCGGAGCCCTCCGCGTTCATTCGCGAGAGCTGCGTTTCGTCCCGGCCTTTGGCGCAACCGTTAGCCCCGGCACACGCAAGCAATCCGCCTTCCTTTCTGACAAGTTGATGACGCATGTAGGCTGCCCCGCAGTAGTCGCAGCAGGCGCGATAGGTTCCGCGCGGCCAGTCTTTGCGGGCTTTGTTCGGAATAGTTTTCGCCATGGCTTTGCCTTAACGACTTCGCGGAACGCCTGTTCCAGAATGAAGAGCCCGAGCTTGAGGATGGGTGAGGGCATAAATAGAAAAGACCCGAGCAGCGAAGGAGTGCACGCCGCCCGGGTCTAAGGTTGCGGCTTGCCGCGTTGGGTTAGGAACCCGCGTGTGGCTCGGTGAGCAGCCCGCCCAGGTCGGCGTCGTCAACGCAGTAGTTGTTGAAGTTGCCGATCAGCGTGCACGTATTGAGCGAGAGACCGATGTCCGCGCCATTCGGGTCAGCGCCCGTCATGACCTTGATGTAGTTGTCGTTGACAATACCCTGGGCCGTCGCGCTGCTGATGAGAATGCCAACGGCGCCAGACGTCGTCTCCAGGTTGAACACGCGATTGCGCGACACCCGGAGATTGGTCGCGGCCGCGCTGACACGGACCAGCGCAACCGTTGCCGCCGCGGCGGCGCACAGGTAGTTGTCCGCAACTACCACGTCGTTCGCCGCGCCGCTGATTTCGACAATGCCACCGCCGGTGAGCGGCTCGCCTTCATCATCGCTGAGGCAGTCGTTGCCAAGAAAGCGGAAGCCAGAGCCGCCGGCTGCGACCTCCACGCCCTGATCGGCGCCCGCTGATGCGGCGGCACTCTGGACGACGATCTTATTGCCGATGAGTGAACAACCAGCGGCGCTCACCGTGATGGGAGCCGCAACGTTGTCGATGCCGGCCCAGTCCAGCACCATGTTTTCGATGGTGACGTTGGCCACGTCCAAGAGCAACGTTGCCGCCGTTGTCGTCCAGGTCAGCTTGGGCGCAGTCGACTCGTTGACGTTGCCAAGGCCAATGAGTCGCATCCCCGACACGAGAGTGACGTAGTCCGCGGCGCTCACCGACTCGGCATAACCAGGGAGCGCAAAGACCACGTCGCCCTTGCCGGAGCGAACACGGCCAGCCGCAGCCGCCAGCGTAGAGACCCGCAAGTTCTCCGAATAAGTGTCCTCGAAGATGCCGGCGGGACCCAGGTACGCGGCGACCCGCGCACCGGGGGCGAGCCAAGAGCCGTACGTGGTACGGACTCCCATGCTCTTGGAGCCTACAATGGGTAGGTTATTTCCAATGGCCATGCTGGTTTCCTTAGGAGTTGCTGAAGAACACGCAGCGAGGCTCGCTCGTGCCGTTGTCCCAGCGGCCGCTGAGGCTATAGTTCATCAGTTCGGCGTTGTGATCGATCCAGGTCTTGCTCTTGAACTTCGAGCGCCACCGCATCTGAAAGCCGTTCTCGGCGTCAGTCTTGATGGCCCAGTTGGTCGCGGTGTTCGTCCAGTACTTGAGTTGGACGCGCTTGATGTTGTTGTCGTACTCCTTGATCGTGTTGATCGCGGAGAAGTTGCCCATCTCCGGATCCATTTTCGAGCCAAGAAGCGTCGTCCATACGGCGCGCTGTTGGACAGGGTGAAGGATGGCGACTGCCTTGTAGCCCTGGATGAGACCGTCATGGTCAACCATCTGGTCGAGCTGAGCAATCGCGGCGTTCCAGCTCGCCGTGCTCGGCGCCATGCTAGTGGCCAACATGTTGCTGAAAGTGCCACCGGCGGGCAGAGGGTGAGACGTGGAGGCAAGGGCAACCCCGTCCGGGCCAGGAAAGGCGGCGTTCGTTGCACGAGCCAGCAAGTTGGTGCAATCGATATCGGCAGTCTTGAAGCCAGCCCGCTTCAGGCGCTTGATGGCCTGAATCACCTTCGGGTACTTCGAGTCGTCCATCGCCTCCTCCGTGACGATGTACTTGGCTGCGAATTTCCGCGCCTGGTACCGCTTGGTATAGCCTTCGGTAATCGTCAACGGGACGATCTCCGTACCTTCTGCCGTCTCGGCGATAAGGCCGCCGCCAGCGTATTCCTGGTCGTCTTCGTAGTTGTCGCTCATTGGGCGGTTTGCCATCCACTTTGGATAGTCAAGGTCCGCCTCTACACCGTCGTACTCGTCGGTGATAATCGCGTCGAGCGTCGACTTCAGGTTCAACGCGACGGTGGAGGTGAAGATTTCGCCTGCCATGTTAGTCTGTTCCTATTCCTTGAGAGTGAGGGTTACGCCAGGCCCGTGGCAGTGAACATGGGCTCGCGGCCTTCGTTCAGCTGGACGAGCAACTTGACGTTCGCACCCGAGAAATCGACGTTCTCGGCCGACTTGCTGATGCCGAAGATTCGGAAGTGCGCGGTGGCAGAGCCGGTGCTCGTTAGGTCGAGCTGCGGGTCTGCGCGGGGCTTGTCCGGGTTGGAGATGTCCCGGGTGTAGACCAGATCGGCGTTGTGCTCGATGATGGCCCGGTACGCCGCTTCGGTCGTCAGAGCGCCGTTGCGGTGATCGATCTCCCAGACGTCGCGCCCGAACGGAAGCACGGCAACGCGCGTCTCGTTGGCCTTCGTCGAATAGCTCGTCCCACTCGGGTAATAGGACGCAGGCCGGGACTTCGTTCCCGAGTAGTCGAGCTTCACGTTGAGGAAGCCGACAATGACACCGAACGGAACGGCGCCAGACGTCGTCGTGTCACCGGCGAGCGCAAAGGTCCCGTCCGTGAGGCGTTGCACTGGGTCACCAATGGACAAGCCGACGCTCTCGTTGGTGTTGATCAGAGGAGCGTACGCCGAAGCGATGACGCCTTCGATCGCCGAAGTGCGGCCAACGCCCGTGATGGAACTGTAGAAGCGGAAGCCGTACTTATGTCGATTGTCAGCCATGGTGTGTGTTCTTTCCCCAGGACGGGATTAGGAGTGCTTAACGAAAGACTGGAGCCTGGTTTTGCTCTAGGTCTGAGATGTCGACCTCTTCACGGGCGCCGGCTAACGGGACCCGTTTCTCAAGGTCATTGCGCTTGATTCGATCCATCAGCTTGTCGTAGTACGACTGCCCCGTGAGGCCCGTTGGACCGTTGAGGAAGATCTCGATGGCTCGCTCCAGGGAGCAACTAAGGAGAAAATTCCCTCTCCAGGCGAGCGGTTTGCCGTCGACAACAGGCTCCCCGAGAACGATGCGCACGCCGTCAGGCGTGGCCTCTTCGAGCCGAAAGCCGATGCTGATGTAGTACTCGAATGAGTAAGGGTGCTGCGTATCCTTGGGCGCAAGCACGTACTTGCGTTCAGGGTCGGCGTTTATCAGCTGGCCATCGTGGCCGGCCTCGTGCGTCGGGCGCGTTTTCGGCGTGACTCGTGTCTGGTTCAGATCCGGCGATTGTCGGTGCCGGACGACCTGCGATCGTTGCATGGATCAGCTCCTTGATTCTGTCGGGTGGATTAGCAAAACGCTATCCAATTACTTGTGCATTTGGATTAGGCCACCGATTAGGGCGTCGAACGGCGCGCCTTCTGCGCCTCGCGCTGCGCGCGGATGCCTGGGCCTTTTGCCCACTGCGCGTAGACCTTCTTCTCGTCTCCGTTGAAGCGGTCGCCGTACATGGCCATAGCCATCCCCTTCTCCGCCTTGCCCATCTTCACCACGTTGTTCTTCTGGTCCATGTTTCGCCTGTTGTTGCCGGAGAATCCGGTAAATTGCTGACGCTCCCGCTCGGTAGGCTCGATGCGAGCGCCCGGAAGACGAAACTGCATCCGCGCGGCGTTCATCGCCTGGCGAACGGTCTCGTCTGACTCCGGGGCGCCTTGCGCCACAAGCTGATCATAATGGCCGCGTGCCCAGCGGTTCGCCGCCGAGTTGCTGCGGACGTCGGCATACTCGGTACGGTAGCGCTGCTCGGCCGTCGCCGCGAGCAGCGTCGGCATGCTCTGCTGAATGGCGCGCCGGGTCGCGATGTTGATGCGTTGTTGCTGAAGCTCCCGCGACTTGCGATCAAACTGCGTGAGGAGTTCAGGGGAGAGCGAGCGAGCTGCCTTGTGCGCCTCCCATTGAATGCCTAGGGCTCGCTCTTGTTCGGAGATGGCATCTTCTTCCGCCTTCCATGGGTCGGGAGAATCGGCAGGCGCGGGCCCAGCCACGCCACTACCAGCAGAGCGCGAGCGAAGTTCGGCAAAGTCCTGCGCCAGACGTAGCTGATGGGCCTCTGCGGCGCGGATACGCTCTTCATGGTCTCGGGCGCCTCCTCCTCCACTTTGACCCTCCTTCTCGCCGACCGTAACCAGCGTCTCGCCGTCGGATTCGATGAACGAAACCGGGGTTTCGTCTTTCTTGACTTTTTCTTCGATGTTAACTTCGATGTCTTCGTCCATGTTATTCCTCGTTGCCGAAAAGCAGAACTTGAGGGTGAACACCGAGCACTTCGGCAATCACGATGATCGCGCCGATGGATGGGCTCGTGAGCCCTCGCTCTATGTTGCTGATGGTCTGATGCACGTATCCAGCCTTCTCGGCTAGGACCAGTTGGCTCATGCCGGCCGCGTGGCGCGCGTCTCGCAAACGTTTGCCAAACTTGCTAGGGAAGTCGTTCTTATCAAACGGACGGGTCATAGTAAGCAGCTACCTTTTTCCCCGTAGTCTGCTCCACGCCATCCGTTACACGAACGAACCGGTGATCGTAGCCGCCTTCGGAATTGGCGACGTTGACGATCTTCACCAGCTTCGCGTGGTAGTCGGCAGCCAGGTCCTCAGAGCTGACAATGTCGCCATCGCGAATGACCATGATGGATAGCTCTACGCCGTTGACTTCGCCGACTGGCTGCATGAATGGCGCGTACTTCTTGAATCGCACGATATCGCCGACGTCAAAGCCGGAAGAGCGCAGGGAATCGAGGGCCTGCAGACCGGCAGCAACGATGATGCCTCGCGGGGCCGTGTTGCGGTCATAGGCAATCCGCTGCTCGGGTTTGACGATGGAGCCGCCGGCGGCATACGTCTGGCGCTCGGTCATGGTGATTTGCCAGATGTACACCTTGTCGAAGGCGGGGAAGTGTTCGAATGCACCGTTGGGGATGCCGTACTCATGACGTCGCTTGTCCAACTTCTCAGGGATGTTGTATGTGCCTAACGGAGCAAGGCTTTTCAGCAAGTCATCGGCAATGTTAGCGGCAACGAGCGCTCGCTCGACAAACGCATTCTTGCTCTGGTTGTGCTCCCGGAGTGCCTTTACGATGTCCATCAGCGCACCTCGTTGACGATGGCCTTATTGCAGGTCATCATGCTTTCGTGAATCTTGCGCATCGCGGCCGTGCGATCAGCGTTGCCAGGCACAGTCGCCCAGATCGTCCTGACCAGCGCCTTGTGCGCTTCTCGGATTGCTGACATGCGCGCGATCTGTTCGTCGTTGGGCACGTGGTGTAAAAAGGTGCTGAGCACCTCGTCAAGCGTCGGAAAATTCATTTGATGACTCCTTGTTCTCTTCGTTCTCGGGCAGCTCCCCGAGGTAGTCTCTTTTGAAGGCGTTCACATCACCATCAAAGAGCGAGCAGAAGGCCGCGTAGACCTGATGTATCTTTTCCAGATGCCCGGCCTTGATGCGGATGCGATCAATCGTGGCAGTCGCGTTGGTACTCAGCGCATACATCTCGGCGGCGGTTTGGGCCTTGTTGGAAACTAGCCACGTGCCAAAGGCCACCATGCGGTCGCGGTCACTCATCGTCGTTGATCCTGGGATGGGCCACTCTGTTGCTGGGCCTGTTGTTGTTGCTGAGCCTGTTGCTGAGCTTGCTGCTGCTGAACCATCTGCTGAGCCTGCTGCGGCGGGTACCCCTGTTGAATGAGGGATTGCATCTGCTGTTGCATCAGCTGCTCGGGCCCGATGGCGGTACCGGGCGTGCCCGGAGGCAGCCCAAAGGTGTTCTGCGGCACCGGAGGCGGCGGGCCCAGAAGCTCGCGGGCCATCTTGTGAAAGCCGCGGGCCTTCAGACTCTCGCGAATGGCGTGGTACTTAAAGGCGTAGTTGTACGCGAGATCCGGCATGGCGTTTGGCAGCTGGACGATCTCGTCCGCTTCCGAGACCTTTTGCGCACGTGAGCGAAATTGGAGATCGGCGACCAATTCGATCTCGTATTCGTTGTCGTACATCTCCCTGGCAGCCTTGACCATCTGCGGGCCGCTGATTCGCAAGTCCTCATTGTAGCGGTTGACGTAGAAGATCTCTTCGTCGGAGGCAAAGATGGCGTTCAGCTTGCAGTTGTTTCGCATCACCTGGATGGCGAAGTCGGCGAGTGCCTGCGTCGGCACCTTGATCATTGCGTTGACCTGCTCGATGCGGGCCTGAACGCCGCGCGCCGTCTCGCCGCTCTTGCCCTCGGCGCCGCTCATGATGTCGGGCGTATTGGCTGCCTGCTCACCGAACGCCATGAAACGATCCGCAGCATCGATCAACTGCGGATTAGCGGCGCCAAAGTCCAACGGCATGATGCCGCTGGCCAGGTCAGACGGCATGATGTTCTTGGCCTTGTTGATGACGCCGGGACCGACTCGGAACGGGCCCTGAAAGTCGACGTTGCTTGCCGTTATGAACGTCTTGCCATTGCCAAGCGCGGAAGCGTCCAGGAACATGGACCAGACCGTGTTGGCCGCGATGTTGAGCTGCCCGTCAATGCGTCCAAGGCCGATGCCGAGATTGCCAGTCATGGGCTCTAGGCAGACGCCGTGAGAGAACATGTAGATGGGCTCTTTCCGGGGCGGGTCGGGCTCCGTCTTGCCGTCGGCCATCCAGGACGGCGGCACCGGAGGCGGGGGCACCGGTTGAGCGTTGGCAGCCTGTGCCTGCTGCACGTACAAGCCAACGTCGGGACTATCCTGCGGGAGCAGCTGGGCCTGGGCAACGAGTGACTGAACCTGTTGCTCCTTTGCCTGCGTCGCCTGCTGATGCTGCATGGCCGCAGCCTGAAACTGCTCAAGGTCCTGCATCTGAAGGCGATGGCGAACCTTCTCGTGGTACGGCGGCCTCATGTGCACGGACAGTTTGAGGGGCAGCTTGGAGCACAGGTCAAAGATGAGCTGACAGTACAGGTCTTTCGTCTCAATAATGCCAGTCGCCGGGTCCATCACCGGCAGCTCTAGCCATCCCTCGTACTGGATGATCTCGTATTCGCCCTTTTTCTGACCGAACGGGTCTTCACCAAGGAACTCGGCAACGGTGTTGCGGAGATTCGTTTCCGCCTCACCGTCGGTGTAGCCCGGGGCGTCGTAGGAAATGACGGCGTCCACGTTGGACCAGCCGGCGTGCTTGCCCATGGAACGCAGCCGATGCTTAAAGTACGGGAATCGCCGAGCGATCCATGGCACGTCGGAGAAGTCGGGATTGACGGAAACGTGGCTGTAGGGAACGACATAATCGTCGCACGTAAGCATCTCGTGGCAGTTCTGCCGCGTGACAGGGTCATAGTACGAGTGGCAGGCGACGTCGCCAGCAACGGCGAAAATCAATGTCGCACGCTTCATCTGGCGCTTGTAGCCGGGGATACGGTTCCGGATCTGCCAGTTGGAATGCTGAGAAACAATGGGCGCCACCGGCTCGCCTTGCGGGCTTGTCGGCGTGAAGTTGAAGATCTCGCTCCAGTCGCCGAACACCTCAATCGTCATCTTGTTCGTAAGACGGACGATGTTCTGTAGCGCCAGCGGGATGGCAGCATTAGCGCAGTGTTCGAAGGGCTTAGACTTCGGCGGCAGGTCACAGAAGAGCACGCGCCACGACTCGGCTACCTTCTCGCGGTAAGAGGCGTTCTTCTCCCAGGCAAGCATGAACTCGTCGTAACAATCCTGAACGAGTCTCTTGAGAAACTTCTGTCCCTCCGTGGTCGCCTCCAGCTCCGGGACCATGTTCGTTGACTCTTCGTCGACGGAAAGTGGAGCCGGCTCCGGCGGCTCGATTGCCTCTGCTGCCTCCGTGTCGATGAAGCCCGGATCTTCGTACGGCTCTTCCAAGACTTCGATGTTGACGCTGTCCATTAGCCTTGCCAGTAACCGAATGAGCCGCGGCCCGTGTCCCGCGGCTCGTCATCGTCTTTTTCGATGACTCGGCCCTTATAGTTAGGGGGATCGATGATGCGACCGTGTATATATGCGCAAGCGTAGGAGGTTTCGTCGTACGGATGGTCGAATCCGCCCTTGGAAGGCTCCGTTGGGTTGTTCGGGTCCGTCTGCATCGCCGGCAGCACCTGTAGCGTGCTTTTGCAGTTCTCGAAAATAATGAGCTTGGGCGGACGAGAGAGGTTCTCGTGCCCGAGCAGCCGCTCATGGACCCGCTGGGCGTTATCCTCGCGACTGCGCTTGTCCGCGTAACACCAGTCCACTCCATTCTGGACGAACTCTTGATATTTTGAAAGGGCGGACTCGCCTCTTTCTTCCCAGATCTGCGTGTCGGCGGGCCCGTAGATGAGCGAGCCAGAGAACGGATTCCAGAGCTTATTGGCCTCCTCAAAGGGACGAACGATGCTCTTCACAAAGTCGGTGACCTTCTTCTTCTGAAACGTGCACTCCCAAAATTTATACAGAATGTCCGCAGCCTGATCATGGGCGTAATACCCGATGTTACCATGCGTGACGTACCCCCAATCCAACGCCCGAAAGATGGGCCAATGTTGTGGGATCTTGAAAGGGCGAATGCGGTGAATATCGGGATTCCACGCATCCTCGAAGAAAGACCCAATAACGGAGTCCCAGCGCCCAAAGAGGTAACACTCTTGAATGTGCTTGGGCTTCGTACGAAGCTCAATCTCGTAGCTTCTCACGAATGCGGGATCGGGATTGTCGTACAGAGTCGCCGGCAGGAAGAGGCGACGATGATAGACGATCTCGCCGGACTTAAGCTCGACCTTCTTGCGAAGGACCTTGTTCCCCTCGGGTGCCGGGTCAACGAAGTAGCGCTTAACCCACCCGGGATCGTCGACCTGGATGTCCTCCCCCTTGTTCTTGGTCATCTTCGGGTTGCTCATGCTGCGCTTCTTGAGCATGAGCCGCAGCACGTTGTCGCCCGATCGGTTACGAGAACAAATAAAGTCGTACTGATCCTTGTTGAACTCGACCAGCTCGTCGTAGCCGATATATGTGTACTGCTGCCCGAGATAGTTATTATGGTCGTTCTTGTCTTTGCAGTGACCGAACTGATACTTGAGGCCACTCGAAAACGTGAACGTGCTTCTTTTCTCGTTCCAGTCGACGTCCGGGTCGATGAGCGGGAACATGCGATGAGCCCGCTCGATGGTCTCGCCTAGACGGGTGAGTGTCCGTCGCAGATGCAGCACCCACCCCTCGGAGTACCCCCATCTCAGCGGATTAGCAGCGATAGCCGCCTTTATGTCTCCAGGGAAGGCGTCCGGAATGTTGTCTTGTTGGCAGCGAATGTGCTCGACCCAGACCTGTTCCAGAGGGTCCGTGAGCAGGACCATCGAGTTGTGGGTTGGGATGTACGCAGGCGTGATGCAGTATGTTCCCGTCTCCACTTGGATGCACTTAACCGGAACCGAAGGACATCGCTTGATGCCGACGATCTCATAGCGAATGCGCTCTTTCTTCTCGTGCGGCTGTCCCTCTAGTCTCCGGGAGCACCGGAACTGTCGGGATTGGATCCGGACGAACCATCCCACCCCGAATCCCTTGCGGTAACCTCTGCGAAGCTCAGGACCAAGGCCCAGTGAGCCAGCAAGAGCAAGAAAATCAGACAGAAAAGGGATATCGCACTTTTCAACTGTTGGCCCGAGGCCTCCAGCCCCGTCCATGATTCCCTCAACCAGAGCCATTCGTTGATTAAAAGAGCCAGCGAGATACTCATGAGGGATACGGCGGCCAGATTCGGCAACCAATTCATTAATAACCTCTCGCCGTTCGCGGATCTGGGAAACACGGTATGAAACCTCGCTCAATGTGTAGCCGACCCGTTGCAGGATGGAGTAGAGTTCCGGGTCCCAACCGGTAATCTTGGAGCGGTCCTTGGGTTGCCCCATTACCAAGCAGATTCCAAGCACGTAAGGGTCGACCTTGAGCGGCTTTGCGGGGCCAAAGTCCGCGACTCCGGCAGCCGGTACGCTAAGGGTAAAGACGGACTCGTGGATCTGCTTGGTTGTCCAGGTGCCGAGCCCGGCGCCCTCGACCGTTACCCATTCATGCTCGGCATCGGCGACGACCACCTGGTTGTGAATCCTTAGCTCGTAGCAGGGTCGGTCGAGCTGAACCTCGGTTTCGGCAACGACGCGCACCCTGTGACCAAGGATGTTGAACACGTAGTCTCCGGGGTGCACGTCCCGAAGCTCGCGGAGCCCGTTAGTGGTCGGAACAACGGTGTCGAGAGCCAGCGCCTTACCGGGACCGGCGGCGCCAGCGCCGAACACTTCATCTTCTCGGCGAGCGTGAAAGCGAGCGCCCCATTTGGATGGCGTATAAGATGCACTTCTAGGAATCGCTGTCATTTTCGCTATTCTTTTGCTTCATCACTTGGGTCTTGCGGTTGTCGTCCTTCCAGCCAATGTCTTTCCCCATCTCGCTGACATCCTCGCGTAGACCCTTCAATTGCTTCTGTTGGTGATCCAGTCGAGCGTCCTGGGCATACTCGTGCTGTTCGATGGTGCTCACGCGGTCGTGCACGACGCTAATTCGCTCGTGAGTCTGCCGCTGATATTCGACCACCTTGCCGACGTCGTCCTCCAGCGTCTTGCAGAACAAGATGAAGAGCCCGACGCAGACCAGAACGATGGCAACGATGATCATATATAGACGAAGGATAGGGAGAGGCGCCGACACACTGGAACACCAGTGTCCGACAGTCGCCTGCCCTGGACGACGTACAGCTTAGATTTGGGCCTAATGCAGCCCTCCGCATCCTGGAAGGGCAAAAGACAGCACAGGGTGACGGGCGTCAGCGAGGATGTTTCGAGCCGGCTGCCGCTGATGATGTCGCCGGTATCGCTCATGAGGCGAAACTCGACACAGCCAGGGCTCTTCGTGTAGACCGTCGCCGAGAACTGCACCTTGAGCTGTTTTGTCCGCAACGTCTGCATCGGGAGGCCAAAGTAGTCCTGGCCCTGAAACAGCACGGCTTTGGGGTGCGACTTGAGCAATGTATCGATGGTCGAGAAGGCGCGCGTTTCGACGCTCCGGGGCCGCATGTCCATGGAGCATTCTTCGAGCGACGAAGAACCCGGATCCAGCACCTCGTTCAGCATCCGGTGCAGCTCGGTTGCAAGTGGCGCCAGATGCTTCTCGATATACTCTGCCGGGCTGGCATAGTTCGCCGGGTTGCCCAGCTCAAGGCGCACGCCTGCCATTTATAAGCTCCTCAACGCCCCGGGGCCAATGTTGTTCGCATACGCTACCACGCGCTTGGCCGCTTCTCGCAGGGTGGCCATGTAGCAGTTGGTGCGTCCGTACATCGTGGCCTGATAGCGTCGTGAGCGAAGGCGGACGACCCACCCGATCGGTGCGCGTTTGCCGTCGCCACGCAAGAGATACGCTCGCCAGAAGACGCCGTCGCGTCCGCATGGCACCCATTCGACGTGTCGCAGTGTTCTCATGAGTGTTTGTCCAGGAAGTCACAGATGAGGTTATACAGTTCGAGACGCAGAACATTGTCGAACTTGAAACGGCGCTCGATCCAAGCCGCCTTCGCTAGCGGATGAAGGCTGTGCCACTCGACTTGGCGCTTGAACTCGGGATGGGCCTCACACAGAGCGCGGTCGGCTTCGTAGGCAACGCGAGACCAACTCCCTGGCGGAAGCTTCTTCGGCGACTCCTCAACCACGAACTCGTGTGCGCGAGCCATCGGGTAATAGACGGGTGAGCCCGGTAGGTCGGGCTTGATCATCATCTGGCCGTCGTGTTCGACAACCCGGGCGAGATCTCCGGTGAGTTTGTGCCGGAGGTAGGTTCCGATCTTGGGGGGTGGTTCGCTCATCGTTCACCTGTCGCAATCACAAGCAGCGCAAAGAGGCATAGACAGAACACGATCAACCAGACGTCTTTAGGGTCCATTCGCCACCAAGCGTGCGGTATTCAACGGGAATATTCAGGTTCTGAGCGTGAGCGATGCCTCGCATCATCCCGTCGGTGATCCCTCGGTCGGTGTAGACAGCCGAATAGTCCGCCGCAAAATGCCACTCAAAGCCAGCGTGCAAGCCTAACTCCCGGTCTGAGAGAACAGAGTCACGGAGGGCGTCCGTGTACATCTGGTGTGACGCAAAGGGGGCTTCTGCGCGGCGCAGGCAATCCCGAATGCAAGCTTGCAGATATTGCTTGTTAATGAGCCGGCTAAAGACCGGGTCTTCCCCTTCGATGGCGCGAAACGGTGATTCGATGATTACCAATGCCATCTTCGTTTTCTCCATTATCTCTTCTTTCCAAATAGCAAGCTCGACAGCTTTTTCCGGCTACCGATGATCTTCTTATGGGCATCTTGAAGGCTAACGAGGTACCCCACGAGCTGAGTATACTGGCCTCCGTCGCGATGAATCTCGGCCAGCAGCTCATCGAGCCAGGCCTTGTAGCGGTCTCGCTCTTCCTCAATCGAGATCGACAACTTCGAACTCCGCGTCGATGGCATCGGAACCCGCCGTGAGCGGCGCAGGCGCCGGGAAGGTCGAGACTTCGAGATTGATAACCTTATTTCCGCTCTTTTCCTGGGCCCGGGCCTTGATGATGCCGATCATGGTCGCGTGAGCCAGCTTGGCACCATGGGGGATGTCCGAAGACGGCAAGCAGCCGTACTTGGCGAGCCGGATCTTGCGCGCTTTCTCATCCAACGAGAGCGCGGCCCAAGCCTTGGGTAAGCTGTCTTCATCGAGTTGGCCGCTTTCGTCGTAGCCCAGAGAAGCGAAGTCGAGCAGTCCCTCGACCGTTTCCATGCACTGAGCAAGCAGTTTATCTTCCGCTGCTCGTAGCGACTCAGCCGGAAGCGTCTCACGAAACTTCTCCAGTTCCGTCTTTTGCTGGAGAAGGATCTGCTCGTTGTTTTTCTGTATAATCTTCTTGGACAATGGCCTGCTCCAGATGGCGCTGCGCAGTCAGCAGGTTTAAGAGGCGGTTACCGTAGCGGTTGGCTGCCCGCCACAGTGACGTCATGGCAAGATGCAACGGGTCAGCTTCCGGATTGCTCAAGGAAGTGATCCTCATATTCCTGGACTAGCTCAGGCTCCGTGAGCGGCGAGTCACTCATCACGACGTATATGCCCGGATCCCGCCCCTTGCGGTGAATCCAGTTGACGCGGATCCCATAGACCTCGTTCCAGCCGTCATTGGGGATGACTCCGGCGGCGACGAGGCCGTCCTCTATGAACTTGATAGCCGAAGAGCAGACGTTGCTCGGGTCTCGCTTCAGTGTTTGCTCGACGACGAGGTAGCCGAAAAAGGCGCCGGGTACCCGCACGAAGGGCGAGCCGACAGCGGCCACGGTCCTGGCCTTCCAATCCTGCTTGATCTCATTGTAAAGGTCGAAGCGCCCGCCGCGTTTGCCTTTCACGGGGCGCTGACGCATGATGATGGAGCGGATGAGCGGCGCCTTTGCGGCCCGGGCATCCAGCAAATCGTTCAAGCTCGGGACCTTTCCCGGAATCCAGAAGGCGTTATGAATCACAAAGTACCGCCGGGCATCTACCCGGAGCACGTCGCCCGCTACGCGGGTACTACGACGCGAAAGGTGGAAGACATCTGCCGCCAGTTGGGCATCGAGAGATGGAGCCTCGGGATGCTCGGGCGGGAAGGGAAGCGTGTCCCGTTCTCGCTTGACCAAGCCCTCAGAATCCTCGGAGTTATCCGCACCGCTCAGGGGGAAAAGATCCTTGGCAAACATCGATTACGCGAATCATAATGCCACGGATAATGGATAACTCAACAGGAAACGATAATGAACGACCAATTCGGCGAATGGGACAAGTTCTATGCAGCATGGGAGCGGGCCCAGCATGCAAATCAGGCGATGGCCCGCTACAAGAGAGCCCGCAAGAGGAGAGAGCAGGCGAGACGCCGGCAGCCTCTCGCTACGCGCGGCCGCGGAGGGGCGACGGGCGACAAGGGCTGAGCCTGCGAGGGCACCACGAGCGGCTGGCCAGGGAAGGTTACGCGCCTCCGCCGGTGGCGGAGACGCCTTTCGTCCTTCCAGGGAAGCGTTCGGGCAAGCGGAAGCTGACCGACTTGGACGTCATTTACTGCCGGGCTCACGTGGCAGCCGACGGGGTTGCGGAATTGGCTAAACGATATGCTGTGACGTACAACACGATGTCCAACGCCACGAAAGGCTACTCGTATAAGCACTTGAATCTAGAATATCCGCCCCAGTTGTAGATTCGCAGCGGGACCGATTGGCCACGGGACCGACAGGATTTTCCCATTGCTATCGCACCGAATTTCGTGCGATGGTGTCCTAGATCCCCTACTGGCGAGCCAGAGAAGCGTAGCGCGGCGAGCCGTAGGGGTCAGCCGAAAAGTAACCCGAGTCAGCCGATTCCGGCTAATCGCCGGTTTTTGTTCGGAGCGTCCACGCAGGGCACAGGAAGAGAGAACTCGATACATCCACCGGTGGTCTCTAAGCCGCCATCAGTCGGCTGGTACTCCTCTGCTGACAGCCCGCCGGAAGGCAGACGGCTGCTTTTAAGGGCGGTTTCTAACGTGTTAGAACCCGCCCTGATTGCGTACAACATCTTGGGGCCAGCCGATGGCCTACGTATTACCCTAAGCAATTTCCCAAGAAATTCGCACTGTGGGGGTCTCCGCCGCCATGGCAGTCGTCGTCCTGTCTGTACCCTCCTCCGATACGAGCGCCGTCGCGAGGGTCGCGGGGAGAGAAACCGTCCCCAAACGAATCGCACCTTCCGAATCGGGACAGCGAGCTGCCCCAAACCAGCACCAAACGTTTCGGTTCGCGACAACCGGCCGTTAGGAGCAGCAGGTCAGCCCCGGGATTAGCTCAGCAATGTCCCGATGGTTGCCCCTGGCAATTGCCCACCGATTGCTCCCCGGATAAGTCATATCGGTACGTGCCATCACGGTGCGTCCCGTTCTGCCTAATCTATCTGCTAAACGGTAGCCAATAACCTAGTGCATCTTCTGGCGGAGCGACTAGATTGACTTGGCGGGCGGCGATTGAGAGCCGCTCGAAACCAAGGAGTCTCGTCCAATGTCCTCACTCGATGCCCGGGTCCAGCGCAACTTGCGCCGCTACTCGCACCTGGCCAGCCTTGCTCGCGACCCGCAAACCAGTGCCGTTTACGACGCTCGCCACGCGCTCGCCTCGCTCTATCTCGCTCGTGCGACCAAGCAGGCGCTAGTTTGCCGGCTCGGCGCCAGCGCCCTGCGTCCCATGACGTGGATGAGTGCCATCGGCTACCGCCACGCCTCAGAGGAGGCGCGCTAATGGCTCTCGGTGACTTGCCCGAGACGCCAGACTACCCGATTGCTCCTCTCACGGCCGAGGATGTGGAGTTTGAAATCATCATAGAGCCCGAAGAAATCTCCGTGGATGAGGCGTTCGAGGGTGACAACGAAGAACTTAAATTGGAGATTACTGAACACCTGGCGCGCGGCTTGGTTGAGGCGTGGTGCCATATCCGGGTTACGGCCCGATACGAGGGCCTGGAAGGTCATGACACTCTCGGCGGGTGTTCCCACTTAGCGCTTGAGGGGGCGGGTAGCATCGCACATCAAGTGGAACAGACGATTGAGGCCCACCAAATGCGAGAAAACGCACTGGACGACCTTAATCGATTGCGCCGCAACCAACGGCGCGTTGCTATGGCGTTACCATCCAACGAAAGGCTAACCATCATGTCTGACGATACCCGCACCATGGTCGATCTGGCGAATGAGGCCATACGCGTTCAGGACGCATGTAACTTGAGCGGCGTAGTGTACAGCTTTGCAAAAGCGATCCAGCGTCTCCGCGTCCTGCTTCGTGAGCAAGGGCGCGAATCGACGGCTGAGGTCAACACTCACCCGATATGCGTCGCATGGATCAGCAAGATGCAGTCCCTTGCCCGTTGGGACAAGGTGGAGGACTGGGATATGATCGTGTTCAAAGCGATGCAGGACTGTCACGACCTGGCCCAGCGCTAACGTTTTCCCAACCATAGAGGAGCTATCCACCATGACCAAGCGTGTATTCGTTATCGGTGACAAGGTCCGTCTTACCCGCAAGTTCCTCCGGAACACGGGGCAACACACAGGCAAGGAGCCCTTTAGTCGTTGGACGATTACTGGCTTCACAGACAACGGCTGGGCTATCGTTGATGAGCCGCATTACGACCCGTCGATGTTCTCCGCTGACGAGCTTGCGGCAGACCCTACGCTGGCGTTCCGGCGTATCGCGGTGGGTAACCTCGAATTAGTGAAAGGGTCACACTAATGGCTCGCATGACCAAGTTTGAAGCCGACCTGCGACGGGCGTTTCCGGACGCGCCAGAGACGAGCATGCGGCTAGCTCTCGCGTTGATGCGGAAGGGCTCAACGCTTGACCCGTGCGAATACTCGGCAGCAGCCAGGGAGCTTGCCAATAGCCCATACGGTCGTCATCGCCGACACACACTGGTGTTAGCGGCGCTCGATACGCTACTCGGGACACATGGAGTCGAGCCACTGGGCGAGATTCATCCGTTCGATGGCCCGCCGTTCAAGTATCTCAACACGGGCGAGAGCTACGCGCCGACGGTCGTCTGGTATCGCTCCAGCGGACGCTATTACGTGCGGTGTTATGGCAACCTGGTAGAAGCGTATCGCATCAAGTAGAGAAAACCATGACTGCTTTCGAACTGGTACGTCTCGCCGCGATTGTCGCGCTCTGTCTAATGCTGGTGCCGATCGCTTTTGCTCTGCTCGGTGCTCTGATCGGAGCATGCGGCGAGATACTGTTACTTCTCATTGGTTGGCCGTTCCTGCTTGGCCGTTGGTTCTGGCGATCCATCACACCGGACGATGACACCGAGGACCCATCATGACGTTTCGCGCCCGTTGGTATTACTAGGAGTCATGTAGTGAAAAGCATCATTATCATCGTAGCGCTACTCGTGGCGCCAGTCGTGCGCGCTGAAGTGCTCTATCGTGGCAAGGTCTATCGCATCACGGCTGATCACATTATCGAACGCGAGAGGATGTTCTGCGTTCGCGGCGCAACACGCCTCGAAGCATTACCGGATGGCAGTCTCGCGATCATCACGAGCAAGGTCTGTGTGAGAGAGGGAAGGAACAACGATGGTCGCTAGAGTCATTGCGTTCCCGCCGCGCCCAAAGCGTCGTGGAAGGCGCCCCTGGAAACGTCCCGATTGTCCGATCGTGCACCTGCATTCGGATTCTGACGCGCTGTACCGTCGCGCCTTACGCCTAGACGAGTGTAAGTCGACACGAACGCTGGCCTTGAAGCTCTACCACGAGGCGCTGCGGATCTGCCCGGCCGACGCCAAGACAATGACCAACGTAGGCAACTGTCACCATTGGGCTGGCGACTCCCGTGCCGCGCGCGAGTGGTATGAGAAGGCGCTAGCCGTCGATCCTGGCCAACCTGAAGCCCATTACAATCTCGGCTACCTGGAGAGCGAGGCCGGGTTTCATGCCGCCGCGGTTCAGCGCTATAGAACGTCGATCGCGCTCGACTCGGCGCTTTCCGACGCTTATTACAACCTAGGGCTCTCACTCGATTCGCTAGGCGATCGCGTTGGCGCAGAGCAAGCGTTTAGACAATACGTGAAACTGGAAAGCGATGGACCATGGGCTGACCACGCGCGTAGGTGGCTTGGAATGGTCAAGTTGGCGCTGGTAAGACCATGATCACACCAAAAAGCCCCTGCTCGCCGGCTTGTCCCGGCTGGCGTATCTCGCGACCGCTTGGCATACCGATCATCCAACGTTGCCCAGCTTGCTGGGCGGGGTGCCCGCTGGCGCCAAGCGGCTCCTATTACGCTCGCCAGCCCGAGTGCACCGCGGCGCTAAAAGCCGATCTGCGCTCGAATCGCCGACGCGGTGACTGCCCACAATGCGGCTTCCCGGCCGATCCCGACGAGTCGGCGTGCTCCGTGTGTGACGATCTGCGAGAATTGGCGCGATATGATGCGCTGGGCGATATGCAGGAACAATAGCCGTTTCGGAACGTTAAGGAATCACCCCCTGTAGCGTTCCGGTCATGTTCCGGCTTGCGTTGCAGCATGCCCCGAGGCAAAACGTTCCAGTACGGGGCGCAACGACATGGGGCATTGTGACATGGGTGATGGATTGTCGATATGGCAGTATGCGAGACGACTCGACTGCTTCGAGTTCCTGGCGAAACGACGTGATGTACCGCGAGACGCCGAGCAGCTTTTAGAGGCGTGCCGTGAGCTAGAAAGCACGGAACACTTAATAGTGGACCGAGAACGGGAGAGCGGGTAATATGCTTTCCCGTACACATTATCGTGCCCATTGCGGCACAAGGTTACCGATATGCAGGATCGCAACGGGATGCTACGACACGAGCCAGCGACAGATGACGACGAGGAGAGCTTCGTGGCCCGTCGTAAGTCTGCCATCATCTCGCGTCCGGCCGCTAGCGGCAAGGGTCGCCGGAGTCTTGAGGACATGATGGCGTCGCAACCCAACGAACTGGCGCAGAGCCTGTATGCGCTGGAGCGTATCGCCGCGCAAGAAGACGTCATCGAGCGCATTCTACGACTGTGCTCCCCCGAAGCTCGCGAACTGGTGTTGCGCAAGCGGCCTAGCTTGTCACGGTTCCTGGATGAGGAAAAAGAGGAGGAATGAAAGATGAGCAACGAGGCAGAGATTAGCAACGAAACTCTGAGCGCAATGTACGTACGGATGGTCAATCAACTGATGGAGCTGCCCTACCGTGAGCAACGAAACATGCTGGTCAACCTCGCGCGAGGGGTGCTTGGGAGCTACGCAAACACTCAGGCCGCGCCAGATGACGATAAAAATGCGTACGCGATCTTCCTCGTCCAGTGTCTTGCGCTCGCCGACGTAATCCAGCGGCTACCGGGAAGCATGCTGGCAGAGGCCATGGAGCAGCATGAGGACTGCGGGCAGTGCGGCCCGTGTCTCCAGCGGCAGAGCGAGGTGGGACCCGTCAACTGAAGTCTTGACCGGTCGGCTCCTCCGTTGTTATGGCGCAACCACGGAGGAGCAAAAAGATGCTCGAAAGTAAACACGAAGAAAAGAAGCTGACCCGAGATCGGTTCATCCAGAACGCCGCCGTCGAGATATTCACCAGCCAGATCATGATCGTCACGTCGCCGTCCGCGGCGGCCGCGGACCTTCCGTCTGATCCATACCAACATGCGGCGGCGGAAGCCGCTCGGTTGTGGCAAGCGGTCGAGACTCGTCTGGCGCTCTTGAATCATAGGGAGGGGCGGGGGCAAGCGGTAGAGGCTCATCCGGTTGCTCTGGTGACCTCGAATCGGGGGGAGTAATGGCGGCGAAAAAGAAACCACGTCGCAGGTTCAGTGACGACCAGAAACGGGCGATCGTGGCCGAATTGGCAGAGAAAAAGGTCGGCGTCGTGGTCGCGGAGCACGGCCTCACCCATGGTCTGTTGTCGACGTGGCGGAAAAAGTTCGCGGGTAAGGCTCAACAGGGCAAGCCAGCGCGTGACGCCGATCCCGAGCCTAAAGCCAAGCTCCAGATCATCGGGCTAACGCCATTGATTAAAGAGATAGTGGCGATCGAGGTGAAGCGCGAGCTGCCGGCTGCCGTGAAAGCGGCGATGGGGGCAGTGCTCAGGCAGGGAATGAGCTGAAACAAGCGCGGGCCCGGTAGGCGAACGAATACGTCCGCCGGGCCCGAGCCCAGCAAAGAGAGATGACGAGTGATCAAGATCGACCCATGCACCGATGCTGCGATGATCTCCCTGGCCACCCGGGGGGCGGTTGGGCTGGTGAGGGAGGGCGCAACTACGGCTACCGTCTTGCTCACGTCGGGGTGTCCGGTCCAAGAACACGGGACGCATGTGACCACGGCCGTGATCAACGACTCCGGTAAGATGCGCCCGAACGAAACGCGGGCACTGTGCCGTCGGTTGCGCTCCCTCGCCGATGAACTCGAAGCCCGTTTCGCCCCGGAGGGGGGCAGCAATTGATCCCGTGCACATGCAACGGCCGCGGTTGGTGCCTCGCGTGCACGGGCCTGGCGTGCGCCGTGAGCCTGGCTCGCGAATTGGCCGCCCATCCACTGGAGACGGTCCCGGCTGAGCGGGAAGACGACTACGCGGCCCTGGGCTACCCGGAGACGATGGTCTGGCAAGGGGACATGAGCGAGGCGGAAGACGAGCTGCGGGCCGCCCTGGACTGGCCGATGCTGACCTTTCCCCTCACGCCAGCGTGGCCGCTACGGATAACGGAAAACGACAATCGGTCGCCGATAGGTATTGACGAATAGGGTAGCGATTAGTAAATAGGAACCATCAGACGACGGCGGACGCGGTCGGCGAGAAACTCATTAAGGAGCGATGGACATGGACAATACAGGTTTTGCGGATCCGGTGGAGACGGCGGTTGAGGGCGGCGAGGGTGACAGCGCGGCGCCGAAACCGGCATTCGATCGGAGCCCGCTCAAAGTGCTGAAGAGCCTCGATAGCAAGCCCCTTCAGCAAGCCATCAAGGCGATCGAATACATCGACGCCGCCCGCGATCGTGAACGGCGCTTCCTGCGCGCATGCAGCCCGGCGGCCCTGAACCTGATCGCCCAGAACGGCCCCGAGTACTTGACCGCGGTCCAGGCGACCGTGTGAAGACTTGGAGGCGCCCCGAGGTTCCGTTCCTCTACCCCCCCCGGAGACGACCCGGGGCGTCTCCTCCTAACTAGCGCGATCTTCCGGCAGATAGCCCGGAATCTCTAGCGCGAGGCACTAGAACCGAGGCCTCGAATGTCGGTTCCTGTCTGGTCCCGTACAGTAGAACGGGCGCCTTTATTGCGGCGTTAAGGTACCGGCTATATGCCGCCTAGCCGCAGCTTCCTCCCCAACAACAACGCGCGACTGACCAGAACCGCTCTTGTGGGAGCCCAGCCCGGGGGCTAAGCCGGGCACTCTTAAACCCCGTCAGCTCGTCCGAGCGCCGAGACATGACGGGGCTACTTTTGGCCGCAGGTATTACTAGGAGTCATCGATGGCCGCCACACTGACCAAACCGACAACGCCCGCCGAACTGCGCGCGATATGCACGCTGAGCATCTGCGACGACTACGACGACGCGCAGCTGGCAGAACTGCTCGCCGAGCCGGACGTGCTGAGCGTGCTACTCATTCTTCCGAGGTGTGAGGCCATTCACGTGCTGGCTGGCGTATTGCCCACGCCATTGTGCGTTGAGTGGGCGCAGGCCTGTGCGCGACGGGCAACGGAGTACGCCGCCGCTTCCGCCCGCGCCGCCGACTTAGCACGAGACGCCGCCACCTACGCCACCTACGCCGCCGACGCCTCCGTCTGCGCCACCTACGCCGACGACGCCTCCGTCTACGCCGCTGCCGCTGCCGTTTCCGCCACCAGCGCCGCCAACGCCCACTACGCCGCCGCCAGCGCCGCCGCCAGCGCCGCCAACGCCGCCTGCGCCGCCAATGCCATAGATGGCCCCCGCGACGCCCGCGACGCCCGCGACGCCGAATACCAGATTGCCATCCGCCACGCCGTGCAGCTGCTCGGCTGGTAAGGAGACCATCATGGCCACCATACCCAGACCCACCACCCCCACCAAACTGCGTGACATGTGCGCGCTGAGCATCTGCGACGACTACGACAATGATCGCCTGGCGCGGTTGCTGGCCGAGCCCGACGCGCTGAGTGCCCTGCTGTCGATTCCCCGAAGGGATGCCATCTACTACCTCGTGGGCGCGATGCCCCCTGCATTACGAGCCGAGTGGTCGCAAGCCTGCGAGCGGCGAGCGGCGGAGTATGGTGGCGACCCTTGCCTTGGGGGCTCCGTCGTCTATGCCAGTTATATCTCAGACGCTAATTATAGCGCCAACTACGCCGCTGCCGCTGCCGCCCGCGCCGCCACCCGCGCCGGTCTCGACGCCAACGATATCTTCGCCGCGCGAGACTCTGAGTATCAGATCGCTATCCGACACGCTGTGCTGCTGCTGGGTTGGTGAAGGGACGCCATGGCCGCCACACTGACCAGACCGACAACGCCCGCTGAGCTGCGCAAGATGTGCGTGCTGCCCATCTGCCGCGCTTATGATGACGAGCATCTTGCTGTGCTGCTGGCCGAGCCTGACGCGCTGGCGACATTGCTAGCCATCCCCCCACACGACGCCATTCACGTGCTGGCGGGTGTGCTGCCTCGCGAACAACGAGTCGAATGGGCGCAAGCCAGCGCGCTGCGGGCAGAGAAGTATGCCGCTGCCGCAGCTGCCAATTACGCAGCTGCCGCCGCCATCGCCTCAGTCCACGCCGCCCTTGCTGCCGCCGTGTCGATCGCCACTCGTGCCACCATTGCTGACCGCGCTACCATCGCCTTCCACGCCGCCGCCAACGCCGCCACCTACGCCGCCTCCTCCGCCTCCTCCGCCTCCGTCAACGCCGCCCTTGCTGCCGCCCACTACGCCCATGACGCCGCTGCTGGCGCCTACGTCGTCGCCCGCACAGCCGAATATGAAGCCTCCATTCGTCACGCCGTGCAGCTGCTTGGCTGGTAAGGAGACATGACAACATGAACACGCAAGAGCAATTGACGGAAGACGAGCGCGAGGCGGTCCGCCGCGGGACGTGCCAAGCATCTGGCCCAAAGGCTCTCCGCATCATCGACGCCCAAGCCGCAGCCCTCACCGCAGCCAACGCCCGAGCCGACGCGGCGGAGGTACAGGCGCACGAAGCGGAGTTAACGCTGGATGAGGTTCAACGGAAATTGGACACGGTTCATAGCGGACACATTGCATGCAAGCAAGCCTGGGTCGCTAAAGAGGCTGAGTTCGAATCCGAAGCCGCGGCCTTGCGCGCGACGGTGGAGCGGTTACGGGGCAGCAAGACGCGGGTGCGCGAGGCCCAACTGGCGTCCCGCCTCGCCGCCACCAACGCCCGGATTGCGGAGTTGGAGGCGGCCCTGGACCGGGTGCGTGCGGTTCTGAAGACCGACGCCCGACACATTGACCAGATGACAATGCTACACTTCTACGAAGCCCTGGCCGGAGTCCCGGCGCCGGAGGCGATTGACGCGGAGACCCAAGCCGCCTTGCAGCGAAACGCCGACTACGTGGCCACTGGTCTACCCGCAGCCCTCACCGCAGCCAACGCCCGAGCCGACGCGGCGGAGCGGGCCCGCGGACAAGCGCTCGCGATATGCGAGGAACGAGAGCAGATGTTGAAGGCCGTCGAATCCGAAGCCGCGGCCCTGCGCGCGGAGGTGGAGCGGTTGCGGCACGAGGTAGCAATCGCTTGGGACGACTCTGTGGAGACGGGACGCGCCAACGCAGCCAAATCCGAAGCCGAGCGATTGCGCTCGTTGTGGCACGGGTCGTTCAGAGCGTGGCGCCGCGCGGAGAATGAGAACAACGAGCTGCGCGCGGGGGTGGAGATGTTACGGGCGCTCGTTAAGACCTGCACCGAGGCCGAGCAGGCCGTGCTCGATGCGATGGCAGCGATTCCGGACGAAGACCTGGAGTGGACAATCGAGCTGCACGCCGACGCGCCATCAACCCCCGTGGTCGAGGCATGTCGCGCCGAACTCGCGCGCCGGGGGCTGAAGCCATGAGACTACGTGACCGTCGCCGCAAGAACCATGGCGTGTACCGCGCCGATCGGCGCATGATGCTCGAGATCAAGCGCCTCGAGGGCTGGCCGCGTCGTTACCCGTGGCGAGCCATCGCACGCGCCCGCCGACGCTCGCGCAGCGGGAGGACGGTTGAATGACGTGGCTGTCGGATGTCGTCATGTTAAAGGAGCGATGGAGCGGGCGAGCTGAGGGCGAGACGATTAGCTACATCGCGGCAGAAGTGTACTCGCCCTGTCAGCCTGAGCTGATGACAGAAGCGCTCCGCATAGCGACTGGCTCCGAAACGTGCATTCATCCAAGGGACTGGCCGCCTCATCCACCTATCGAGCAGCGGCGCATGGGTAAAGTATGGCCAAAGAAGTAACGAAGGCGATAATAGTCACGGGCAGTCGGGCGTTCAGCTCAAAGGCCAGAGTGTTCTATGCTCTGGAAGAGCAGGCGCCGGCCCTTGTCATTCACGGCGGGTGCCCGCGCGGGGCAGACATCTATGCCGAAGAATGGGCCGGGCTCAGCGAGGTGGACAGCCGGGTGTATCGGGCCCACTGGGAACACGACGGGAAGACGGCTGGGCTTCGCCGCAACGCTCGGATGATTAACGCCAACGCGGGAGCAACCGTGTTGGCCTTCATCGAGGGGCCATCGCGAGGGACACGACACTGCGCCGGGCTGGCCCGGATTCAAGGGCACCGTGTGTTGGTCTACGACGCGGGCGGGCAGATTGCCGTCTACGGAGGAGGGCGTCTGATCCTCGGAGACGATGTACTTTGATCGCCAGAGGCTCAGCCATAGGCGGAAGGAGAGAGCCGGGGTTGATTCCGGCCCCCTCCCTTCCGTGGGGCATGAGGGGCGCTCCGCCCCCAAGATGAGCGCCGGAGGCACCTGAGATATCTCCGGGCTCCTCTCATGGGGCCGCATGGCCCACACACGTCAAGAGCACCGTTCGGACGAACGAGTCCCTCTCCCTGTGCAAGAGACACCCTAATGGAACTAGGCGACACAGTCAAGCTGATACGCAAGATTACCCACGAACCGCTGGAGACGAGCTTGGCCGCCGTTCTCGTCGCCAGTCAGGGGCCAGCCGTGGAGGTTATTTGGAAGTCAAATCGCTACCGTTACAAATTGGACTTAGTAAAGAACGAGGTATTGGCTATTGATTCAACGCATTCGCATAGACAGCAGATGCGGATATGGTATACGGTAGCCGAAGACGATCGCAAAGCGCTGACCGAGCTGTACTGGCTGGAGCGCAAACTTCAGAGGAGGAAGTAATGGACAACATCAGGGTCGAGATGGAAGCCGTTGAGGATGCGCTCAATGAAGCATTTGACAGGTCAGATGGTGACGCGACGATGGACCTGGACGCAGTGGCGGATCTCTTACGAAGACTGCGAGAGGGTGCCGGCGTCGCTGAGATCGTGGACGAGTTTGAGCTGGGAGACGACGGGTCGTTCTGATGGACCCCTTCTTGCCATGGCCAGGCAGCAAGGCCAAGTGTGCACAGGAGATCGTCTCGGAGTTCCCGAGGACCTGTAAGACGTACCGAGAGCCGTTCCTCGGGTCCGGCGCCGTGTACTTCGCCCTGAACGGTAAGCTGGGCTTTCTCAAAGTGGACTTCGAGGACGCTGCGCTTAGCGATGTCAACGAGAAACTGATCGGCTGTTGGCAGGCAGTCCGCGACAAGCCGGAAGAGGTTATCGCCCTGTTGGAGCGGCACCTGGCCAAGAACTCTGAGGAATACTATGGACAGATGCGGCGCTGCATGTGGAGCCCTGCCGCGTTTATCTATGTCATGCGGGCCGCGTTCAGCTCGATGTACCGGGAGAACCTCAAGGGGGAGTTTAACGTCCCTTGGCGTAAACAGGACTTCGAGAAGAACAACCGGAAGATCGCATACAAGACCAGCCAGATTACGGAGTGCTCACGGTACATGGCCAAGCGCCCCACCGGGCTGACTGCGCGAGACTGGATCGGCGCGGTCGGCGACACACGAGAGGGCGACCTGGTGTACTTCGACCCGCCCTATCTGCCCTATTCTGAAACCGGATTCACAGACTATTCGTCGTCTGGCTTTGGTGCCGGCGATCATGTCATGCTAAGTAACGCCTGCAAGCGACTGCAGGCACGGGGCGCGACGGTCGTGCTCAGCAATAGTGATACGGAGGCTTCCCGCAGAATATACGGCCCCCCGACCCGAGTGCTTAGTGTGGCCAACGCTGTCAACGCGAAGGCAACCATCAAAGGCAAGAGAGCAGAGGGGTTGTGGATATATCGCCCGTAGGTCCTTTTCCCAAGCCAGTTCGCTGGCATATTGTGGAGCGAACGAGCAACGGGGCCACGGTTTACATCGTAGACGCCAAGACGTACTGGGAAGCCAGGATCGCGGCACGAGAGATCAACCCGCTGATCGAACCAGATGGCTGCATGTTTTTCGCAAACGTTACCCTGAGAAAGAAGAAGCAATGACGATGAAGATTATGGGTGATCCGACGAAGTTGTTCCAAGAGCTTGCACAGGCTCAGATGGAGTTCACGCCAATCCCGAAGGCCAAAGAGGGGCAGGTTGGCGCCCAGAGGTTTCGTTACGCCGACTACAACACGATTGTTCGATGCGTGCGACCAGCCCTGGCGGCGCACGGTATTGCCTTCGTTCAGCCACTGCATTGGGAAGACGGGCGAGCCGTCTCGACGACGATTCTCGCGGGTCACGGGGCGACCGTGGCCAGTAGTTTTGCCTTCAAGGCCGATTTTACCCGCACGCTCAAGGACGGTTCGATCAGGGACGACCCGCAAGAGTTCGGTAAGGTCCATACCTACTATCGCCGGTATCAGTTGCAGTCGATGCTGGGAATCGAGGGCGATAAAGACGCGGACGATCTGCCTGACGTGAACGACGAGCAGGTGCAGCACGTCGAGAAAGAGCGCAAGTCGTCGCCCCGGCTGGCGCCGCCGCCCGCCCCGGTCCCACCGGCTCCGGTCATAGAGGCTGCCGGCGAGACCGTCAAGGGAACGGAAAAGGAAGCGCCTGCTCAGCTTGACGCAAACACGCTTAACACACTGCTTGCGGAGGCGATGGATATCCTCAAGTGGAAGATGAGCGACGTTAAGGCGTTCTACAAGGAGCACGTCGATCCTGCCGGCTTCGAGAAGCCTAGCAGTATGACGCTGGAGCAGAAGCGGGCGCTGCACGACAAGATGCGTGAGATGCATACCGCGCTGCCACCCTTCTGAGCCAATGGGAGAGCGTACGCGAATCAGGGGCCTGGGCGGCGTGACTACGCCGCCTCAGCTGAAGCCCGAGGAATGCTCACAGCGGGCGGCCAGTATCGCGGTCGACATGTGCGTCATGAATACGCAGTACATGATCACGCTCTCTCAATTCCTCAGCCTCGGGGAGATATTCCACATGCAGATGCATCTCCTCTACGGGCTCGTGGATACGATGGGTGCGACTGCAGACGTTGCCCCGGAAACGGTCTTGCAGATGGCCGGCAAATATTTCGAGGCGCTCCGCCGAGAGCGGAACCAAGGATGACAAGGATAACCATGCGACGCATCAGTAGCCTCCCGACGGCGGAGTTCTGTCCCAAGGTGGACAAGATTGGCCAGGACGTGGAGTCCACCAATTCAGCACGGAGCACTGTGTTCCATAGCTACTGCGACAAGGGGGAATGGCCCGAGTCGCTGCGGACGTTGCCGGAAGCCGACATCGAGGAGATCGGCAAGTGGCGCGTCCCTATCCCGTTCGTCTATCGCGTTGGCGAAACGACGTACGCTCTACAGTACCCGCTCGCCATGCGAGAGCTACGGGTCGCGCTGGACCGTGACTTCAATTACGTCGCGATTGACCCGAGCTTGCCTCAGTCGGATATCGCCCAGACGCATCCGACGGCAATGGTCTGCGGTCACCTGGACATGGCCTGGCACATTCCGGAGCAGGATATCGTCATAGTGTGCGACATCAAGTCGAGCATCTATGCCGTGAAGGAGCGTACGGATTCCCTCCAGCTGCATGGATACGGGCTGGCGCTGGCCGCGAAACTCAAATGCGGCAGATACTTGACAGCTATCTGGGATGCCAGCGACGGCAGATATTACGTGCACGATCACGCCATAGAGGCCGACGGCTTCGAGGCTGAGACCATCAAGGGCCGGATCCTTCGCGCGTCCGAAGAGAGGGACGGAGACTTCAGGACCGGGACACACTGCTCCGGCTGCTGGAAGCGGACGAGCTGCCCGGCTCATCTCGTCGACGTTCCAGAAGGTGAGTTCAAGGCGATCCTGTCTGGCAAGGCAATGGAAAAGGATGTGCGCGACGCGCTCGTCAAACTCAAGCAGCTGGGCGATCTGTCGAACAAGGTCGCTCAGGCGTGCAAGGACTGGGTCGCTGCCCATGGCCCGGTTCGCTCGGAAGATGGCCATCGCCAATACCAGTGTGAGATGCGCGGCGGCAAGGACTCCCTGGATAAGGCTGCCGTTGCCAAGGCGCTAGGGGTAGAGAACCTGGATGACTACATGAAAAAGGGGAGAGACTTTCCTGTTTTCGATTGGCGAAAGCGGGAGTGAACCGAGGTTACGAGATGGCAAAAGATTCTAAGTTGAAGATCGCTTACCACATCAAGCACGAAGAGGGCAAAGAGAAGGCCTTTTTCAACCGCATCGGACGAGCGTTCGTGAACCGTGACGGATCCATGAACCTGTTCTTGGATTACGTCCCAGTCGGCCTTGGCCCGAACGACGCGATTAACATTCGCGACTACGAGCCGAAGGAAAAGAAGGAAGCCGAGAGCTTCAACGAGTAACTGACTGGCCCCGTGTGGCCCCGAGCGGAATCTATCGGGGCGCAGTTACCCCATGCAAACAGAGCTGAGCGTGTACTTCGATGGACAAGACGATGATATTCAACGCCTACCTCTGCGTAGGAATCGTGACAATTCTGGTGCTCGACTCGCTGTTGTCGCGCCTACGAAAACCATATTCCTCCGGGACTATCAAGAAGCCGCAACGGCCAACTGCCTCCGAGATCTCGAAGCGCATCGTTCGTCGTTGATCGTCTTGGCGACCGGTCTCGGCAAGACCATTCTGTTTTGCAAGCTGGTCCAGCAATGGCCCGGACGAGTCCTGGTCCTGGCTCACCTTGAGGAGCTGTTGCAAAACGCTCGCGATGACCTGATGTCAATCACGGGCGAACCGGTCGGCATTGAGCGGGCCAAAGACCACCACGAAGGAGAGCGGATCGTGGTCGGTCTCATTCAGTCCGTGTCCAAGCGACTGCGGCATTTTAAGCCTGCGCATTTTTCTCTCATCATCGTCGACGAAGCCCACCACGCCGCCAGCGAGGCGTACGCCAAAGTGTTTGAGCACTTTGTCGGTGCCAAGATTGTGGGATTGACGGCAACCGACAGCCGAGCCGATGGCGAGCCGCTGCCTTTCGAGGCATGCGCCTATCGGATGGGTATCAAGCAGGGAATCGACCAGGGGTACCTCGTCCCGGTACGCGGCAAGCGAGTCATCATCAAGTCAATCAATCTGTCCCGGGTCCGACGCAAGGGCGACGGGGGAGGAGACTTCGACGACGCTGCGCTGGACAACGAGATGGTGAAGGGCAGCAGCGCCATCGCCGACGTGCTCGTGAATGACTACCCCTTCGACAAGGGCATCTTGTTCTTCCCGGGTTGCGCGTCTGCCAAGTTGACGGCTGAGCTGTTGAACGAGCGAGAGCCCGATAGCGCCGTGTACATCGACGGAAACATTACTGGCGCCGAGCGCCGAGCGCTGGTTGCTAAGCTGAGGAGCGGCGAGGCGCGCTGGCTCTGTAACGTCGGAATCGCCACGGAGGGATTCAATTGGCCAGAGGCTTCTGTTGTGGGGATGTGCGCGCCAACACTGAGCAGACCGGCGTATGTCCAGCGAGCTGGGCGTGGTACCCGACCATTGGCGGGGTTGCTGAATGGGCTCTCAGACAGTGGGTCGAGGAAGGCCGCCATAGCTGGCTCCAACAAGCCTTCGATGCTGATCCTGGACTTCGTTGGCGTCTCTGCGAACCTGGCGCTGATCTCTCACGAGAGCCTGCTGGAAGATGAGCCGCAGAAGCGACCAAAGACGGAAGAGCCAGAGAAGCAGAGCGATCCGGATGAGGAGCGCTTCGCGGAGGAAGAGGAATCCTTCATCGAACGCAGCAACATCAATCTGCGTGCCATCGCTCGGGGCATCGAAAGCAACACGCAGCACGCCTACGACGAGTTTGATCCGTTTGAGGCGTCCGGCGAGCGCCATTCCGTCGTTGAGCTGAAGTCGTCAGACTTGGGCAAGGAGCCGCCCATCAGCCACAAGCAATACCGTCTGTTGCTTCGCTTTGGTATCGATGACGAGTCGCTAACGAAGAGCGAGGCGCAGAAGCTTGTCAGCTTCATTGCCGGGCTAGGCTTCAAGCTCTGGGCCCCGCAGCTGGGCGTTCTAAAGAAGATGCATCGAGAGATCTTGAACGATAGAGAGGGATTCGTATGAGCGTTGCAATCACTGTTGCTGAAGCCGCGGAGCTACTTCGCGTAAACCCGAAGACGGTCTATGACTGCATCAAGACGGGCAAGCTTCCCGCTCTTCATGTCGGACGACACATTCGACTCTCGCGTGAGAGCGTGTTACGCCTTCTCGAAGAGGGCGACCCTCTCGGGAAAGGCAAGCAACGTAGATGACCGTTTATCGGAACAACCGAAAGAAGTGGGCCGTAGACATCGAATGGACCAACCCCGATGGCAGCACACGGCGAGTCAGGAAGACGTCGCCGGTTCAGACCAAGGTCGGCGCCGAGCGTTACGAGCGAGAGATTCGGAACTCGCTGAACGATGGCACCTTTGGGATAGTCAGGGACGAAGACGCGCCAACGGTTGCCCAGTACCGGGATAGGTTTCTGGCCTGGTACGCCAACCTCGGAGGCAAAGCGTCTTCGGTCAAGCGGCGCTTGGAGCTGTTGGATGACCACATCATCCCGCTCTTTGGCAATCAGCGCCTGAACGACTTTGGAGAGAAGCAGGAACAAGCCCTGAAGACGCGACTTGCTGGCCGTAAGTCGAAGAGCACGTACAACGGCGCGGCGGCGACCATCAACAAGATGCTCCAGGCCGCCAAGGCAGAGGGCCTTCTCGCGCGCGACCCATTCCAGTTCCCGTACTACCCACGCGGCAAGGGACGGCCGAGATACTACACCGACGAACAGCTGGCACGGCTGCTCGCTTCCGCCGAGAAGTTCGGAGCCGTCGCGGAGTGCCTGGTACTGCTCGGCGCGGACGCCGGCTTCCGTCGTGGCGAGATGTTCGGGCTTGACGGCGGACACGTGAATTTCCGCTCGGGCAAGGTCGAGATATGGGAAGCCGAATACATCGTCGGGGAGGACCGTAACGCCGACACACCCAAAGGCGGCGAGATGCGAGCGTTGAAGATGACGCCTCGCCTCCGGGACGCGCTCAAGCGCCGTATCGCGCAGGTCGGTCATGGTCGGCTGTTCGTCAACAAGGACGGTTCGCAAATGTCCAACTGGGACATGCGGTGCCTGATGGCCGGCATCCAGGAAGCGGCCGGCTTCCGTGACAACGGTGACCTTCACATCCTCCGCCATACCTTCGGCTCGCACCTGGCGCTGGCCGGCGTGCCGCTTTTGACCATTCAGTCGCTGATGGGTCACGCGAGCATCCGGAGCACCATGGCCTACATGCACCTGGCGCCCGGAGACACGGATGGGGGAATCGATCGCCTGTCCGCGGCCCGGCGGCAACCTGACGGCAACGGCAACGCCGAGATTGCGGAGAGAGCCTAAAACAAGCCGTTTCGCGTCCATGGAACCGATGTACTGCATCTGTTATGGCCGTTTTCGGTTCCCTAGTCAATCCGCCATATTGCGAGCTAACTGCCCGACATTCCTCGAATCTGTCGGGCCATCTCGTCTACCTCAGATCCCCCTCTTACCCCTCGATTCCCTCGGCTTATGGCAACCTGGCGGCAACGCCTCGTTGCGGGAAAACCCCGGAGAAGCCTACATGAAGTTGAAAGTCAAGAAGCTGGAGCCAGATGCACACATCCCCACACGAGCCAAGCCCGGAGACTCGGGGTTGGACCTTCGGCTCT
>Ga0196976_1000137_pt1 | contig 48225 bp, 42 predicted proteins | sample S3v_513CmetaG_FD_148644 | JGI IMG/M metagenome (GOLD analysis project Ga0196976, IMG submission 148644) | Soil microbial communities from Anza Borrego desert, Southern California, United States - S3+v_5-13C | ecosystem: Environmental > Terrestrial > Soil > Desert | place: USA: California... | reverse complement strand
TGGAAGCGTCGGCCGGCGACATCGCCGCGCTGATCCCGGCCGCGCGCGAACTGTCCGCCCGCTACGGCGATCTGAATTGCCCGCTGGCCATCATCGCCGGCGACGAGGACCGCATCCTCGACCCGCGGGCCCAGGCGATGCGCCTGCACGAGGCGGTGCCCGGCTCGACGATGCACCTGCTGGCCGGCGCCGGCCACATGCCGCACCACGCCCGGCCGGAGGCGGTGATCGCCGCCATCGAGCGCGTCATGCGCGCCTCGCAGATCGAGCGCGCCTACGAACAGCAGCAGGCGGCCGGGGAGTGACGGCACCCCTTGTTTTCCCCTCTCCCGCTCAGGGAGAGGGGGTTCAGGAAGGCCGGCGGGCGGCGCGCAGGATCGCCGCTTCCAGGTCGTCGGGGGCGACGGGCTCGTGCAGCACCGTCCAGCCCCAGCCTTCCGCCTCACGGCGGCGCTGCGGGCGGGTGTCGGCGGTGACGATGACCACCGGCACCGCGTAGCCGACCTGGATCTTGATCCGGTTGGCGACCTCCAGCGCCGTCAGGCCGCCGCCCAGCAGGAAGTCGGTGACGATGGCGCGCGGCTGGGAGTTGGCGGCGCGGATGCGGTCGATGACCTCGTCCGCCGTCCGCCCGGCCACCACGTCGAACCCCAGCCCTTCCAGCAGCAGTTCCTGCGCGGTGAGGCGGAGTTCCTCCTCCTCGACCAGCACCACACCGACCACATCCGCACCGGTCATGGCCGCATCCCCTTCGCCTGCATCGGCTCGCCCCGGCCGGGCCGCGAGAACGCCCGCTCCAGCCGCTTGGGCGCCTGGATGAAGTGCAGGTACAGCTCGTCGAACTGACCGACGGCGGCGAGCTGCGAGACGTCCTTCACGGTGATGCGCTGCCCGTTCAGGTCGATCAGGCCGCTCTCGCGCAGGCGGCGCAGCGTGCGGTTGATGTGCACGTTGCTGAGGCCCAGCGCGTCGGCCAGGATCTCCTGCGTGACCGGCAGGGTGAAGTGCCCACCTTGCGCAAGGTTCACGATGCTGAGCCGGCGCAGCAGCTCGACGATCAGGTGCGCCATGCGCTCCAGCGCCGTGCGCCGGCCGAGGCTGAGGAGCCGTTCAGCGATCATCGCCTCCTCCCGCGCACCCGACCACGCTAGCGCGGCGGCAAGGCGCGGAAAGGTGCGGAACATGTCCACCACCTTGCCGGCCGGAAAGCTGGTCAGCTCGACCGGGGTCAGCGCGGTGACGCTGTGGTCGGCCGTCTCGAACAGGTTGCAGTAGATGCCGACGATGTCGCCCGGCAGGACGAAGTTCACCACCTGCCGGCGCCCGTCGGGCAGCGTCTTGTGGCGGATGGCCCAGCCGTCGCGCACGACGCGCGCCTCGCCGTAACGCTCCCCCTGGCGGACGATGTCGGCGCGCGCCGGCAGCCGCGTCGTGCTGCTGTCCAGGCCGGACAGAAAGGCCCGCTCCCCATCGGAAAGGGCGATGTAACTATTCAGTTTGAGACACAGCGGGCTTCCCGACACAGGCGTGTCCGGCGCGGTAGTCATGAGTTGTTCTTAGCCTTCCGGTGTATTGCCCGACGTCCGGGGAGGGGACGCCCAAGGCCTTGTCCCGAAACGGGAGTTCGACACCATTCCGTCGATTCAAGTGATGGCGCCATAACATAGGTTAAACGGCATGCGGCTTGCGGGTGTTCCGAGACACAGCCGCCTGTCTGATGTTGATTGCGCGTTTGGCGGTGCCCGTCGGCGGAACGGGGTACGGCACAGCTGAAGGAGGGTGCATGTCCGGACGAGGGGAGGCGTCGGGCCTGGCGGCGCTGTCGGTGTGCGAGGCGTTGGTTTTCGCCCTGATCGGTAAGGGCATTCTGGATGCGGAGGAGGCGCGCGGCGCGCTGGAGGACGCGGCGGCGGCGCACCGCAGCGCCGATCCCGACGGCCTCGAGCCCGAGCGCCACGCTGAGGCGGTCCGCGCCATCGAACGGATCATCGGCCAGTTGAACGCCGTCCGTTGATCCCTCATCAGGAAACTTCCTTATACCGACTCGGATACCCCGAATCGGTATGGCCAAGCTTGTGTTGGTTAATGCTTTGGTTACGAAAGCCTTGGTACCGTCACGGCGGAACGTATTCTTCCCTTGCAGGTTCGAAGGACCGCCTGATGCCCATGTCCGCCGACGTCGATACCATCGAGCGCACCTCGATCGTCGCCTACACGCTGCTGAAGGAACTCCATGAGGTGCTGGCCCTGCCCAAGGCGCCGGACGACGTGACGCTCGGCATCCTCATGGGCCTGTCCATGTTCCTCGACGACAAGGTCGGCCCGATGCGCGCCAAGCGCCTGATGTCCGAGGCGCCCACCATCGTGCTGAAGACCGACGCCCATGTCACGACCGAGCAGATGCAGCGCATCATGCCGGTGGTCCGCGCCTTCGGCGATCATCTCAAGGAGATGAAGGCCGGCGCGGAGCGTCCCGTGGACGGCAAGGTCGCCTGATCCCCCGGCGCGGGGGCGCCCCACGCCCCCGGCCGTGAGACCTGCGCCCGCGAGCCTTGACCGGCGCGCCGTTTCGGCCGATGCTTGCCCCTTGGCCCGCCGCGACGGCGGACCAGCGGCTTCGGCCTTGGACTGGGGCTCATGGACTGGGTCACGGCGCTCGCCATCGTATCCATCGCCGCCGGCGCGACCATCAGCGTGGTCGTGCTGGTGGCCGTCGGCTCGATCCGGCGCAGCCTGAACGAGGGTGCTGTCAAGCAGGCGCAGCAGTTGCGGCGCCTCGCCGAGAGCGTAGCCGCCCTCAACCTCCAGCAGCAGAGCGCGCAGGCGCGCATCGACGCGCTGTCCGACGCCAACCGCCGCCTGACCGACGAACTGGCCGCGCTGGGCGAACGCCTGGCCGACGGCGACGCCGCCCGCCGCCCCGGCGGCTCGGCCCGACTGCTGCACTGACGCCATGACCACCCACACCGTGAACCGCGAGGCGGAACGCGTCCGCTGGGCCTCCAGCGCCGACGCCTGGGACCGCTGGGCCGACCCCATGGCCGACCTCGCCGACAAGTTCAACCAGCCCTTGCTCGACGCCGCGGGCGTGACGGCGGGCGACCGCGTGCTCGACCTCGCGTCGGGCGCCGGGGAACCGGCGTTGAGCGCCGCGCGCCGGGTCGGTCCGGCCGGGCTGGTCGTCGGCACCGACCTCGTGCCCGCCATGCTGACCGGCGCCGTGCGGCGCTCGGCCGACGCGCCGGAACGCCCGGCCTACGCCGCCGCCGACATGACCGCCCTGCCCTTCGCGGACGGCGCGTTCGACCGCGTCACCTGCCGCTTCGGCATCATGTTCGTGCCCGACGCCGTCGCCGCCCTGCGCGAGGCGCTGCGCACGCTCCGCCCCGGCGGCCGGGCGGCCTTCATGGTGTGGGGCGCGCGGGCGGAGAACGCGCTTTTCCAGGTGGTGGGCGCGGCCGTCGACGCGCAGCTCGGCCACGACCCCGTGCACGACATCGCCCCGCTGTTCCGCTTCGCCGAGCCCGGCAGCCTTGCCTCCGCGCTCACACAGGCGGGCTTCGCGTCGGCTGACGAGACGGCGCTCAAGCCCGTGCGCAAGGCGCCGCGCGGCCAGACCTTCTGGCGCGCCACCCTGGAGATGAGCTTCGGCGGCCGCCTCACCGCCCTTACCGCGGAGAAACGGGCCGCCCTGGAGGCGGACATTGCCGCGCGCTTCGACGCGCTGGCGCAGGGCGACGCCGTGCCGCTGCCCGCGCACGTACGGATCGGGGTGGGGGTGAAGGGGTAGAGCGTCATCGACGTTGGGTTTTCGGCTTTGCCTCAACCTAACCTACCCATGCGCGCGGGCACCCGTAGGTTGGGTTGAGCGCCAGCGAAAACCCAACGTCGGAACGGCCTCACTGGTTCAGGTACCACAGCAGGACGCGCCCGCCGAGCACCAGGAAGCCGCTGGCGACGATGGCCATGACGGCGTCCCCGGCGTCCATGCCGCTGCCTTGCGAAACCATGTAACCGACCAGCACCAGCCCGATCAGCATGCCGATGAAGAACCAGCGGACGAAGCGGTTTGCCAGCAGCACGTCCCACAGGGCTTCCATCAGGTCGGCCATCGCACCCCCCTCGCGGTGTCAGGCGGCCAGCATGACCCGCCGCCAGCCGGCTGGAAAGCACTTTCCCGTCAAGGTTACGCCCGCAGCTTGAAGCGCGACACCAGCTGGTCGAGGTCGTTGGCGAGGCGGCCGAGTTCGCCGGCGGCGGCCGACGTCTGCGTGGCGCCGCCGGCCGTCTCGCCGGCGATGCGGGCCAGGAACTCCACGGCGTCCTCCACCACGCGCGCCTGACCCGACGTCTGCGCCGTGTCCTTCGCCACCTCCTTAGCCGCCGTCGCCACCTGGGAGACGTTGCGGCCGATCTCGGCGGTGGTGGCGCTCTGCTGGCTCACCTCGTGGGCGATGGAGGCGGCGATCTGGTCGATCTGGCCGATGACGTCGTTGATCGACTGGATGGTGGTGCTGACGCGCTCCATCATGCGGGCCACCTCGGTGATGGAGGTGACGCTCTTCTCCGTCTGCTCCTGCGTCGTGGTGATCTTGGCCTCGATCTCCTCGGTCGCCTTGGCCGACTGGGTGGCGAGGTTCTTCACCTCGCTGGCGACGACGGCGAAACCCTTGCCGGCCTCGCCCGCGCGCGCCGCCTCGATCGTGGCGTTCAGCGCCAGCAGGTTGGTCTGCTGCGCGATGTCGGAGATCACCTTGATGACCGCGCCGATCTCGGTGCTGGCCTGGGCGAGGCTGCGGATGTTCTCGACGGCGAGGCGGCTGGCGCCTTCGGCCTGCTGGAGCACCTCCCCGGCATGCTGCGCTGCGGCGGCGGCCTTGTGCGCCACTTCCGAGCTGTCGGCGGCGTGGCGCGCCACCTCCTGGATCGAGGCGCCCATTTCCTCCGCCGCCGCGGCGACGGCGTCGGCGTTGGAGGCCAGCTCCTCGGCGATGGAGGACAGGTCGCCCACCGCGCTCACCACCTCGTGCACGGCGTGGGTGATGCCGTCGGCCTTCTCGTTCATCCGCTCGGCGTTGCGGCTCATGCCGTCGGCCGAGGCGTTCAGCTCCACCGAGGCGGAGGAGACCGACGAGCTGGCCTCGCCCACCCGCGAAATGCTCTCGCGCAGAGTGGCGATCAGCGCGTTGAAGTCGCGCGCCATAGCGCCGATCTCGTCGCGGCTGTCCACCGCCGCCGTGCGGGTCAGGTCGCCGCCGCGCGCGGCGGTGATCACCGCCTGCATGCCCGGAATCGGCTGCACCACGGCGCGACCGATCACCCACGTCGCCAGGATGCCCAGCGCCATCACCACGGCGCTGATCAGCCCCTGCCGCCACGCCTCCTGCGCGAAGGCGGCGTCCACGTCATCGACGTAGATCCCGGCCGCCACCACCCAGTTCCAGGCTGCGAAGGTGCGCACGAAGCTGACCTTCGTGTAGGGTGTCTTCTGCGGGTCGTTCGGCTTTTCGAAGGCATAGCGGACGTAGCCGCCCTGCGGGTTGGCCCGCGCGGTGTCCAGCATGGCGCGCACGAACTGCACGCCGTTGCGGTCCTTGGCGCCGCTCAGGTCCTTGCCGATCTGCGCCGGGTTGCCGTGCGCGATGGTGACGCCCTTCTCGTCCAGCGCGAAGAAATAGTCCGTGCCGTTGAAGCGCAGCGCCGACAGCGCGGTCACCGCCGCTTTTCTCGCCTCGTCGGCCGGCAGGCGCCCGGCCTTGGCCTCGGCCTCGAAGTGAGTCAGCAGGCTGTACGCGACCTCGACCAGGTTCTGCACCTTGGCCTCGCGGTCGGCAAACATCTGCGCGCGCAGGTTGCCGAGCGCGATGACCACCATGGCCGTCAGGCCCAACAGGCTCACGCACAGGATGAGCCCGATCTTCACGCGAATGCTGAGGTTCTTGAACATCCACCGCTCCAACGCCACCCCTGCCGGTCTTCTTGCCGGACGGGCGACCCTAACGCCGTGGATATTACGAAAGGTTAAAGACACGAACCTTTGGTTGCCCGAACAGCGGTTCCCAGAGCGGATTTCCAATTGTTCCGACCTCTTCTCTGCCGTCATGCCCGGGCTTGTCCCGGGCACCCACGTGCCTGAACCTTTGGAACAGCCGCAGTACATGGATGCCCGGGACAAGCTCGGGCATGACGACGAAGAGAAAATGAGGCCACACGCAAACGGCTTTAATAATCCCACTCGAACTTGACGCCGACGCGGGTGTCGGCGTTGGCGCCGACGTCAGCCTCCACTTGGATGTTGTCGGTGATGTCCACCTCCACCTTGGCGCGGCTCTGGGCGTTGCCGGACACGCCCTGCTCGACGCCGACGTAGACCCGGTCGTTGATGTAGCGCCCGGCCTCCACCGCCCCGCCCCTGCCGTTCTCGCCCTGGACGTAGCCCAACCGGTCGACGCCCAGCGTGGTGCGCACCCGGTCCAGGATGCCGCTGCCGCCACCATAGCCGGCCAGCGTCGCCGCCGACTGGGCGAGCTGCACGGCCTCCGCCGCGCCCAGCTGGCTGACCGGCTTGCCGAACAGCACGCGGGCCAGCACCTCGTCCTGCGGCAGGCCCTGGGGGGACGTCAGCTCCAGCTTCGGCTGCTTGGCGGTGCCGGTCACCTGCACCTGCGCGGTCACCTGGTTGGCGGTCGCCTCGGCCAGGAAATCCAGGCGCGGGTCGATCTCCGGGCTGCCGTCGAACTCGACGATGCCGCGACGGAAGACGAAGGCGCGCGCCAGCAGGTCCAGCGAGCCCTTCAGCATGCTCAGCCGCCCGGTGACGGCGGGCTGCGCCGCCGTGCCGGCGACCTTCAGGCTGCCGCCGAACTCCGCCTCCAGCCCGCGGCCGCGCACGAAGATCTGGTTGGGCGCCTCCACCGCCATGTCCAGCGCCAGGACCATGCCGGCCTCCTCCGCCGGGGGTGCGGCGCCGGAAGCCGCCGGCTGCGGCGTGCCCGGCTTACGGCCCGGCCGGGGTGCGGCGGCCACGGCGTTGGAGCGGCCGGTGGCCCGCGCCTCGGTGCGCGCGGGTGCCGGGCCGGTGCTGCCGGTCCGGCTGTTGCCGCCGACCTCCACCACCTTCAGGTCGACGACGTTGGGCGGCATGCGGTCGGGCACGCGCACCTCGGCGCGCAGCAGGCGCAGCGGCCCGGCGATGGTGATGCGCTGGAAGCTGCCGGTGACCGTGAGGTCGGCGCCCAGCGAGGCGGTGACGATGTCGGTCTGCAGCAGGCGCGCGTTGTCGGCGCGCAGGCGCACGTCCACGGCACGGGCCTCGCCCGGCTTCGGCCGGATGACGCCGGACGCGGTGACCGTGCCGCCGTTCGGCGTGCGGCCGGTGAAGGACTGGATGGTGAAGACGTCGCCCGTGCCGGTGATGCGCGCGGCGATGTCGCTGACCACGGCACCGCTCGCCCGGTTCTCGTAGCGCCCGCCGGCCAGCGTCACCGCGCCGCCCAGCTGCGGGTCGGCCACCGTGCCGGCGATGCGGACGTTCAGGTCCAGCACGCCCTGCATGCGGTCGCCGGTGGTTGCCAGCAGGTCGTTGAAGCGCGCCAGCTGGATGTTGCCCGTCACCGTGCCGTCCAGCCGCCCGCCCTCCGGCACGCCCACCGCCATGGTGTTCGGGTCCATGCGCAGCGGCAGCCCGGCGTTGAGCGCCAGCCGCCCCTCCCCGCCGCGCGCAGTGACCGTGCCGTCCACCGCCAGCCGCGCGTCGCTCCAGCGGGCGGTGGCGTTGACGTCCAGCCCGGCCACGCCCTGCTGGGTCAGCTGCGCCGCGCGCAGGTTGTTGCCGCGCAGGTTCGCCTCGACGCGGGGTGCGGCCAGCGTGCCGCCCAGCGTGGCGTCGGCGTTGACCACGCCGTCCAGCTTCAGCGTCGGGTCGACCAGCCGGGCCAGCGCCAGTGGCAGCTGGTCCACCCGCACGCCGCCGCTCAGCCGGTCGCCGGTCAGTGCGGCGTCGGCGCTCAGCCGCGCGCTGCCGCTGGCCAGCGCCAGACCGGACACGCGGTAGTGCCGCTCGCCCAGCTCGATGGTGGCCGGGCCGGTCAGGCGCAGGCTTTCGCCCGCCGCGGCGGCCTGCAGCCGCTCCAACCGGATGCGGTTCAGCGCACCGTCGCGGGCGAAGGTGCCGGCAAGGTCCAGGTTGGCCCCCGCCCCGGTCGCCGCCGCCTGGAACCCGGCCCTGGCGAGGCCGCCGTCGGCGCTGGCGGTGAAGCTGCTCAGCTCCGTCCCCGCCACCGCACCGTCGCGCATCTCCACGCGCGCCTTGCCGGTGGGGTCGGCCAGCGCGTCCGCCACCTCGGCGTTCACCGTCAGGCGCCGGGCGGCGAGCAGCGGCCCGCCCTCGCCCTCCGCGCGCAAGCCATCGGCGGCGGCGGTCAGCGTGGCGGCCTGCTTGCCGCCCCGATCGTCCAGCGCCACGGTGAAGGTGGCGTCGCCGCGCAACGGCATGCCGGCCAGTTCCGACAGCGCCTGCAGCGCCGGCAGCCGCCCCTCCAGCCGCCCGGTGGCGAGCAGCGTGTCCAGCGCCACGGTCACCGCGCCTCCCACCCGGTTCGCCCCGTTCACCACGGCGAGGTCGGTGAGGCGCAACACCTGCCCCTCCAGCGCGTAGTTCCCGCCGACGTCCAGCCCCAGCCCGGCGAAGGCGGAGGTCGCCCGCACCCGCCCGCGCGGCGCCGTGGGCAGGCCGGCGGCGGTGGCCGTCAGCTCGGTGTCGCCGAAGCGGCGCCCCTGCACCTCCAGCGCGCGGCCGTTGGCCTTCACCTCCGCCTCGATGGCGTCCAGCGGACCCTTGGCGGTGAGGTCCACGGTGGCCGCCCCCCGCATCGGCGTGGCGATCGCGTCGCCCACCGGCGCCAGCTCCGGCAGGGCCAGCGTCGCCCGGGCGTCCACCTGTCCGGCCACCAGCGCCCCGGCGCCGGTCAGCGTAACGCGCGAACCCTCCACCCGCAAATCGTTGAGGCGCATCGCCCCGTCCGGCTCCATGGCGGCGGATGCCGTCAGGCGCACGGCGTCGCCCAGCAGCGCGTCGGCCGGCGTGCCGGTGGCGAGGCTGGTCACCGCCCCGTTCAGCTCCGCGCTCGCCGCACCGTTGGCCAGCCGCACCGGCCCTTCCAGCACGGCCGTGCCGGCCAGCGGCTGCCCGCCGGCCACGGCCGACAGGCGCGACAGGTCGTCCAGCGCCAGCCGCACCGTGGCATCCACCACCTGCCCCCAGCCGGACACGCGGCCCTGCGCCGACGCGGTCGCGGCGGCAGTGGCGAGCGTCAGCGCGTCCAGCCGCACGTTGCCGCCGTCCGGCCGCACCTCCGCCCTGGCGTCCATCCGCACCTCCGGCCCGGCGAGGGGGCCGAGCGCCGGATCATCGGCGGTCACGTCGGTCACAGCGGCACCCAGCGTCACCAGCACGGCGTCCAGCGGCCCCTGGGCCGTGCCCTTCACCTGCGCGGTGCGCCAGCGCACGGGCGCCAGCGCGTGCAGGGGCGAATCCTCCGGCGCCATCACGTCGTAGGTCAGCGCCACGCTCTTGAAATCCGGCGCCACGCGGCCGGTCAGCGTGGCGGTGGCCGCGGCGGCGGCGACCGTCACCGGGCGCAGGGTCAGCGAGCGGTCGGCCCCCACCAGCACCTCGGCGTTCACCGTCGGGCGCGGCCCGGCAAGGTCGCCGGCCGGCGGCGGCAGCAGGCGCGCCACGTCGCCGTTCGCCGCCAGCGTCACCACGTGGCCGCCCTCGGCGGCCTTGATCCCCGCGTCGGCGGTCAGCTGCGCCGTGCCCTCGGCCGTGGCGGTCAGCGTGCCGCGCCAATCGGTCAGCGTGCCCTTGCCGTCCAGCGCCACCGCCACCGGCGGCAGGCCGGGGATGGACAGCGTGCGGGCGATGACGCCCCCCGCCGGCTCCGACGCCTTGAGGTCGAGGTCCAGGCGCTCGCTGCCCGGATCGAAGGCGGCGTTCAGCGTCGCCCGGCCCGGCTTGTCGTCGATGCGCGCCACGTCCAGCCGCGCCGACACGGACGAGCCGCCGGATTCCAGGTCGGCCGCCCCTTCCAGCTTCAGCACCGCCGCCTCGCCCAGCAGCGCTTCCGGCAGTTCCAGGCGCTGCACGGCGAAGCGGTCCACCACGATGCCCACCGGCAGGTCGGGCAACAGTCCGCCGACACCGTCCTGCGGCGGCTTGGGCGGGGGCGGCGTTTCCGAGGGCAGCGGCGCACGCTCCACCACCACGCGCGCGGCCTCGGCCACGTCGGCCTTGGCGCGCAGGGTGAACAGCGCCGTGGGGGCGAGGTTGAGGTGCAGCTCCTCGATGCGCAGCCACACGCCGCCGCGGTCGGCGACGGTCACCTGCGACACCGTGAAGTCGAAGGGCACCATGCCGCGCAAGGCACCCAGGCGCACCTGCATGTCGGGGCTGGAGGCCGCCCCCTCGATCACGCCGGTCAGCCAGCGCCCGACCAGCCCGGACTTCTCCTCGGCGTCGTCCTGCGCCGTCGCGGCGCCCACCGCCACGCCCAGGGCGGCAAGGCCGCACAGCAGTATGCGCACACTCTTCAAGACGCGCCCGCCCCCTCGTTCACGCGCTTCGCGGAGCCGAATATGGGGCCAACAGCCGGAATCGCCACGGCATTCCGCTCAAAACGCCTGCCCCAGGCTGAGGTACAGCTGCCAGGTGGAATCGTCGCGCTCGCGGTTCAGCGGGAAGCCGACGTCGACGCGCAGCGGGCCGAAGTCGGTGTAGTAGCGCAGCCCGATGCCCGCCCCCACGCGCAGCGGCTGGCTGAAGTCCGGGAAGGCGCGGTCATAGACGGCGCCGGCGTCGACGAAGGGCACGACGCCGATGGTGTCCGTTACCTTGATGCGCAGCTCGATCCCCGTTTCGAACAGCGACCGGCCGCCGATGGGATCGCCCGCCCGGTCGCGCGGCCCCACCTTCTGGAAGGCGTAGCCGCGCACCGACCCGCCGCCGCCGGCGTAGAAGCGCTTGGACGGCGGGATGGCGGCCAGCCCGGCGCCGACGATGCCGCCCACCTGCGCGCGCGCCGCCGCCACGTACCGCCCGTCGCCGGCGATGTCGTGGTAAACGGTCCCGCTGACCGTGGTGGACAGGAACTGCCGCTCCGCCTCCTTCCCGCCGGCCGGGATCCAGGGCGTGGCCTGCACGCCGATGCGGAACCCGCTGGTCGGGTTCAGCAGGTCGTTGGAGCCGTTGTAGTTCAGCGTCAGCGGCACGCCGATCAGCGAGGATTGGTAGCTGCGGTCGGTGGTCTCCTCCTTCGAGCGGTCCCACGACACGCCGTAGGACACGGTCAGCTGGTCGCTCACCTCGCGCTCCAGCAGGGCGGACAGCACGGTGCCGACGCGGTCGTAGGCCGGCGGCTGTTCCGACACCACGGCCCAGCCCAGCACCAGCGACTGCTTCACCGCCAGGAAGTCCGGCTTGCGGAACAGCACGTTGAACCGCAGGTCGGTGGTCTCCAGCGCGTTGGAGCCGGCGCTCTGCGCGCTCAGCCGGCCGATCTCGGCGCCGATGCGCAGCCGCTCCGCCCCGCCGAACAGGTTGCGATGGCCCCAGTAGGCCTGCGCGCCGAACCCCTCGGACGTGGAGTAGGTGACGCCCGCGCCGATGAAGTGCCGCTTGCGCTCCGCCACCACGACGGTGACCGGTGTCACGCCGTCCGGCCCCGGTTCCGGCGCCAGGGCGACGCGCACGGTCTCGAACACGTCCAGCTTGGCGATGTCCGTCCGCGCCCGGTCGACCAATGCCGGGTCGTACAGTTGCCCCGGCCGCCACGGCAGCCGTCCGCGGATCAGGTCGGCGTCCACGCCCTCCAGCCCTTCGATGCCGGCCTCGCCGAAGCGGGTGATTGGGCCGGGGTCGAGGGTATAGGTCACGTCCATACGGCGGTCGGAGTGGTCCACCACCGCCCGGCGGTCGGGGACCTTGGCGAAGGCGTAGCCGCGCTTGGCCATCTCGGCGATCAGGCGCGACTGCGCGTCGACCACCGCGGGTGCGCGCGCCGTCTCCCCCGCCGTCAGGCCCAGCTCGCCGGGATCGACCGGCCCGCCGGGCACCGGCGACCCGTCGGCCGTGGCGATCGTGACGGTCTTGAAGCGGTAGGCGGGACCGGGCTGCACCGCGATGGTCACCCGCGCCGGCTGCGCCGCGCCATCCACGCGCACGTCCAGTTCGGCATCGTAGTGCCCGGCCGAGCGCAACGCCGTCTGCAGCCGTTCCCGGTCCGCCTCCGCCCGCCGCTCCAGCCCCAGCAGCGAGGGCGGCGGGTTCTCCTTCAGCGTGAAGAGGGAGGAGGTGCCGCGCAGCAGATCCGACAGCCCACCGTCCTCGACGCCGGTCAGCTCCACCTCATAGGGCACCACCGGCCCGTCCGTTTCGGCGGGCGGCGGCTGCTCCGGGGCCGGCTGGTCCTGTGCCGCCACCGGCACCCATGCCAGCATCAGCGCGGCGGCGAGCGGCGCGAGGCGGCGGGCACTGCGGCGGTGGCGGCGGACGGACGTCATCACGGATCGTTCCAACAGGGAAAACCGGCACACCGTACGGTGCGCATCGCAACCGCGACGCACCATAGGCAATTGGCGGTAGTCCCAGAAGCATAAGCGTGGCCGTCACCCCTGCCCTGCGTTTACTTCGAGCCCTTGCGATTTTCAGGAAAGCCGCTATATTGCGCTGCAAATCGATCAACCCCCGGCGGCGCCCACCAGGAATTCTTGGCGGGCCGTTTTGTTATGGGCCCCTGGATCCATGATGGATCCGTGACGAAACCATGACAGGCTGCGCCGTCCGAGCTTTGCATGGTAGAGAATGAACCTCCGAAACGTCGCGATCATCGCCCACGTCGACCACGGCAAGACCACGCTCGTGGATCAGCTTCTCAAGCAGTCCGGTGCCTTCCGCGAGAACCAGCAGGTGGCCGAGCGCGCCATGGACTCCAACGACCTGGAGCGTGAGCGCGGCATCACCATCCTGGCCAAGTGCACGTCCGTGCTGTGGAAGGACCTGCGCATCAACATCGTCGACACCCCGGGCCACGCCGACTTCGGCGGCGAGGTGGAGCGCATCCTCTCCATGGTCGACGGCGTGGTGCTGCTGTGCGACGCGGCCGAAGGGCCGCTGCCGCAGACCAAGTTCGTGCTGGGCAAGGCGCTGCGCCTCGGCCTGCGCCCGATGGTCGTCGTCAACAAGGTGGACCGCCCCGACGCCCGCGCGCACGAGGTGCACGACGAGGTCTTCGACCTCTTCGCCTCGCTCGACGCCACCGACGAGCAGCTGGACTTCCCGACCCTGTTCGCCTCGGGCCGCAACGGCTGGGCGACCACGGACCTGGAGAACGGTGCGCGCGAGACCCTGGAGCCGCTGTTCGAGCTGATCCGCGACCACGTCCCGCCGCCCCGCGTCGACAGCGACGACGAGCCGTTCCGCATGCTGGCCACCACGCTGGAGGCGAACCCGTACCTGGGCCGCCTGCTCACGGGCCGCATCCAGTCCGGCGTCGTGAAGCCGAACATGGCCATCAAGTCGCTGACCCGCGAGGGCAAGCTGATCGAGCAGGGCCGCGTCACCAAGGTGCTGGCCTTCCGCGGCCTGGAGCGCATCCCGGTCGAGGAGGCGAGCGCCGGCGACATCGTGGCGCTGGCCGGCCTGTCGCAGACCACCGTGGCCGACACCATCTGCGACCCGGCCGTGGCCGAGCCGCTGCCCGCCCAGCCGATCGACCCGCCGACGCTGGCCATGACCTTCTCGGTCAACGACAGCCCGCTGGCCGGCCGCGAGGGCGACAAGGTCACAAGCCGCATGATCCGCGACCGCCTCTACCGCGAGACGGAAGGCAACGTGGCGCTCCGCGTGACCGACACCGAGGGCGGCGATGCCTTCGAGGTGGCCGGCCGCGGCGAGCTGCAGCTGGGCATCCTGATCGAGACCATGCGCCGCGAGGGCTATGAGCTGTCGATCAGCCGCCCGCGCGTGCTGTTCAAGAGCGACCCGCTGAACGGCCAGCGCCTGGAGCCGATCGAGGAAGTCGTCGTCGACGTGGACGAGGAGTTCTCGGGCACCGTCGTCAACAAGATGGCCGAGCGCAAGGCCGACCTGGTCGAGATGCGTCCGGGCGGCGGCGGCAAGACCCGCATCGTCTTCCACGCCCCGTCCCGCGGCCTGATCGGCTACCAGAGCGAGTTCCTGACGGACACGCGCGGCACCGGCATCATGAACCGCCTGTTCCACGGCTACGCCCCCTACAAGGGGCCGATCGCGGCGCGGCGCACCGGCGTGCTGATCTCCAACAGCGACGGCACGGCCGTGGCCTACGCGCTGTGGAACTTGGAGGACCGCGGGCCGATGCTGATCGACCCGGGCGTCCCGGTCTACCAGGGCATGATCATCGGCGAGCACACCCGCGGCAATGACCTCGAGGTCAACGTCATCAAGGGCAAGCAGCTCACCAACATCCGCACGACGAGCAAGGACGAGGCCGTGCGCCTCACCCCGCCGATCCAGATGACGCTGGAAAAGGCGCTGTCCTACATCGCCGACGACGAGCTGGTGGAGGTGACGCCGAAGTCGATCCGCCTGCGCAAGCGCTACCTGGACCCGAACGAGCGCAAGCGCCACCAGCGCGCCATGGCCGAGGCGTCGTAAGGTTCTACCCTCTCCCGTCCCGGGAGAGGGTGGCCGCGAAGCGGCCGGGTGAGGGCAAAAGCAAGGATCCTTGCACTTGCCCTCACCCTCCCGCCCTGCGGGCGGGCCCCTCCCTCTCCCGGGGCGGGAGAGGGATTTCCTTACTCCCGCCCCGCCTTTTCCCTTATCTCGTCCCGCTCGCCCATCTCGTCGAACTTGTCGTTGACGGGCTTGTCGGTGTCGCCGGCGGCCTTGCCGGTCTCCTTCACCAGCTTGTCCTCGATGCGCTGGGCAGCGCCGCTCGGCGCGTCGTGCTTGCGGTCGGCCATCGAACCCTCCTGCTCACGGTTGCACCCCTTAAACAGGCGAACCGCCGCCAAGTCGCAGCCGCAGCTTTTCGACCAGCGCGTCGCGCTCCCCGTCCCCGTACGGCTCGGCGAAGCCCGAACCCCACACCGGCCCCGGCCACGCTGGGTCGCCCTTGCCGCGTGCGATCACATGCACGTGCAGTTGCGGCACGATGTTGCCCAGCGCGGCCACGTTGATCTTGTCCGGCCGGAACAAGTCTTTCAGAACAACGGACGCGCGCGTGATCTCTTCGATCAGCAGCGCCCGGTCCGCCGCGTCCAGGTCGTGGATCTCCACCACGCCCGCCCGCGCGGGCACCAGGATCAGCCACGGCCACACCCGGTTGTTCATCAGCAGGACCCGGCAGAGGCCGAGCGTGCAAACAGGGGTGGTGTCGGCCGTCAGGCGTTCATGCAATTGGAACATCGATCCTCGCTTCACGTTGTCGCGCACGGCGGATTATTGCAGGCCGGAATAAAGCGGGAATACCCCGTGTTCATTTTCGGCGCTGGTTGCGGTGCAAGAGAAAATGTATAAAATACGCCGACGGTCTGAAATGGATCGCTCGGCGCGAATGCTGCGCCGAACGCACCGTGAAGGTCGTTGCGCAGGGTCCTGGTGAGGGGCCGGCGTGCGGGTTTCGCGACGGGGGATCTCCGTTCAGCAGCCAGTGGGTGCCGGGTTCGGTCCGAGGGTGGTCGGGGCGGCGATGCCGCTCGCTTGGCGCCTGCGGATGGCACTGAAGATGCGCCGCGGCAACCGAGCTGCCGCGGACGGGTACGTGCGGGGAATGGCATACAGCTATGCGCAAGACAGCCATCGCGGTCCTCTTCCTGGTCATCCTCGGCAACGTCGGGGTCTGGGCGCTGTGGAACCGCCCGGTCGCCGAGCGGCCGTGGGCCGGCGTCGTCAGCGGCGTCGGTTATACACCGTTCCACCCCGACAAGAGCCCGACGAAGGGTGACCGCGCCAGCGCGGATGACATCGAAAAGGACATGAAGGCGCTGGAGGGCACCGTGAAGGGTGTCCGCATCTACTCCGCGACCGACGGGTCGGAGCAGGTGCCCCCCATCGCCCGCAAGTACGGCATCCCGGTGACGGCCGGCGCCTGGGTACAGGGCAAGCCCGAGATCGACGAGCCGGAAATCGCCGGCATCATCAAGCTGGCGCGCGACAACGCCAACGTGCGCCGCGTCCTGGTCGGCAACGAGGCGATCCTGCGCGCCGACGTCACCGTCCCGCAGGCCATCGAATACATCAAGCGCGTCAAGAAGAAGGTCAACGTGCCGGTCTCCACCGCCGAGCCGTGGCACGTCTGGCTGTCGCATCCCGAACTGGCCGAGGCGGTGGACTTCCTCGCCGTGCACCTGCTGCCCTACTGGGAAGGCGTGCCGGTCGACCAGTCGGTCGATTACGCGATGATGCGCTACAACGAGTTGAAGACCAAGTACCCGAACAAGCACATCCTGATCTCGGAAATCGGCTGGCCGTCGGAAGGCCCGTGGCGCCGCGGCGCCGAAGCCAGCCAAGTCAACCAAGCGAAGTTCCTGCGCAACTTCCTGAACATCGCGGCGCAGAACCGCCTGGACTATTTCATCATGGAGGCCTTCGACCAGCCCTGGAAGCGGGAGATCGAAGGCACCGCCGGCGTGTCGTGGGGCATGTGGGACGCGTGGCGCAACCCCAAGTTCCCGATGACCGGCGAGGTGCAGGAGATCCGCAACTGGCCGTGGATGTGCGCCGCCTCCATCGCCATGGCCTTCCTGCCGCTGGTGTTCTTCCTGTGGCGCCGCGGCGACCTGAAGTTCGGCGGCATGCTGTTCTACGGCGCGCTGATCCAGGCCGTGGGCTCGGTGCTGGTCACCACCATCTACGCCGCCTCCGCCGCCGGCCTCGCCACCACCACGGAAATCGCCTGGGGCTTCCTGATCTTCTGCCAGCTCGTCCTGCTGGGCGTTATGCTGATCGACGGGCTGGAACTGACCGAGGTGGTCTGGCAGGCGCACTTCCGCCGCAAGTTCAACCCGTGCTCCGCCGCCCCGGCGCCCGACGCGCCCAAGGTCTCGATCCACGTGCCGTGCTACAACGAGCCGCCGCACATGGTGATCCAGACGCTGGACGCCCTGGCCCGCCTCGACTACCCGAACTTCGAAGTCCTGCTGATCGACAACAACACCAAGGATCCCGAGGTGTGGAAGCCGGTCGAGGCGTACTGCAAGCAGCTGGGCGAGAAGTTCCGCTTCTTCCACCTGGACAACTGGCCGGGCTTCAAGGCGGGCGCGCTCAACTTCGGCCTCGACCAGACGGCGCCGGACGCGCAGTTCATCGCCGTCATCGACAGCGACTACCAGGTGCACCCGGACTGGCTGAAGGCCACCATCCCGCACTTCGCGCGGCCGGAGGTCGGCTTCGTCCAGTCGCCGCAGGACTACCGCGACTGGGACCACGACCTGTTCCAGCGCATGATCAACTGGGAATACGCCGGCTTCTTCCACATCGGCATGATCCAGCGCAACGAGCGCAACGCGATCATCCAGCACGGCACCATGACGATCATCCGCAAGACCGCGCTGATCGAGGTGGGCCGCTGGGGTGAGTGGTGCATCACCGAGGACGCCGACCTGGGCCTGCGCCTGTTCGAGGCCGGGCTGGAGGCCGTCTACATGCCGGAGAGCTACGGCAAGGGCCTCGTCCCCGACAGTTTCTCGGCCTACAAGACGCAGCGCTTCCGCTGGGCCTACGGCGCCGTGCAGATCCTCAAGCACCACTGGCGCGAGCTGCTGCCGGGTGCCAAGAAGCTGACGGCCGGGCAGAAGTACCACTTCATCTCCGGCTGGCTGCCGTGGTTCGCCGACGCCGCGCACATGGTATTCGGCATCGCCGGCATCGTCTGGTCGCTGGGCCTGCTGCTGTTCCCCAAGTACTTCGAGTTCCCGCCCAACGCCTTCATGATCCCGACGCTGAGCGCCTTCGCCTTCAAGGTGGCGGCCAGCATGTGGCTGTACGAGGCGAGGGTGAAGTGCGGCTTCTGGGACAAGGTGGGTGCGGCGGTGGCCGGCATGGCGCTGACGCACACGGTGGGCCGCGCCATGTGGCAGGGCCTGTTCACCTCCGGCCGGCCCTTCGTCCGCACGCCGAAGTGCGAGAACCAGCCCGCCTTCATGCAGGCCCTGCTGATGGCGCGTGAGGAGATCGCGCTCCTGATCTGCCTGTGGGGTGCGGCGGCGGCAATCGTCTTCGTCTTCGGCCACGAGAACCGCGACGCCTTCATGTGGGCCGGGTTGCTGGTGGTGCAGTCGCTGCCCTATCTGGCGGCGCTGATAACCTCGCTGATCAACGCCTTCCCCGACTTCCACTTCGGCCGCCGCCGACCGCAGCCGGTGGCGACCATGGGCGCTGCGGACTGATCCGCACCGGCAAAGCCGCGAAACGAACCGGGCCCCCATAGGGCCCGGTTTTCTTTTGCCTATTCGGCGGCGCGGAGCGCCCGCAGAACGGCGTCCGGTTCCCGCTCGATCACCCGGATGTAGGCCTGCGTGGCCGCGTCCGGCGTGCGCCGCCCCTGCTCCCATTCCTGGAGGCTGGCGACGGGAATGTGGAAGCGTTCGGCAAAGCGTGCCTGCGACAGCCCCAGGCGGTTGCGCAGCCGCCTCACCCGCGCTCCGAAGAAGGCCCGGTCCAGTTCCTCGTCCGAGAGCAGCGGGGCCGCGTCCGGATTCTCGGCAACCTGCCGGGCGATGTCCTCGTCGGTCATGGCGTCGAGGACGGGGTCATCCGGTTCCGGAACGGCGTAGGGCACCTCGGTGCCGTCGGGCATCACCCGCACCGCCGTGCCGTCGGCCCTAACCCGAAGCGTGGTCGCGGAATTTGTGCTGCTCTCGCTCATTGGCCTTCCTCACGGAGATGATGCGCATCTCGTCGCCGCGCTCGGCATAGACCGCGACGTACAGGCGCTTGCCGACCCGGCCGTAGCAGATGACCCGGCGTTCCCCATAGTCGAACCGCGTGTCGTCCACATGCAGGGCCTCCGCATCGCCGACGACCAGGATGCCGAACCCCAGCGCCAGCTTGTGCGTGCGAAGGTTGGCGGCGTCCTTGGCCGGGTCGATGGTGATCCGCATCGGCTCCACTGTGCGGCATTGACGGATATGCGGTCAATGCCGGCTTTCCGCTATGGCGCGCGCGGATTTTGCCGTGCAATCCGGGCCGCGCTTGCGCTATCCCCCTTGAGTGCCGGGATCGGTGCCGGCATCGCTGATGGGAGCCTTGGAATGAACAGACCGCTGCGCCGGGGGGAGCCGAAGGGGGCGGCGCTGGCCAATCCCGCCCGCCTCAACGAGGACGGGCAGAAGCTGCTGGCGCGCGGTCAGGCGGCGCAGGCGGCCGAGCTGTTCGCCAAGGCCGTGCGCCTGTCGCCGGAGCAGCCGGAATACCGCGTCAACCTCGGCCGCGCCTACGCCGCCCAGGGCAACACCGCCAAGGCCAAGGCGGCGCTGGGCCGCGCCGTGGCGCTGTTCCCGGCGATGGCGGACCTCTACGGCTCGCTCGGCAACGTGCTGGAGGCGGAGGGCGCCAATGTGCCGGCGCTCAACAGCTACCGCCGCGCCGTGCGCCTCGACCCCGGCCACTACACGGCGCGCAACCTGGACGTGGTGGTGGCGAAGCTGGCGCAGGCGGTGCACGGCTGGCACCTGCCGATGCTGGCCGACACGCTGCGCAACGACGCCTTCCAGGCGGCCATCGAGGCCGCCGTCCGGCCGGACGACGTGGTGCTGGACATCGGCACGGGCTCCGGCCTGCTGGCCATGATGGCGGCGCGCGCCGGGGCGGGGAGCGTCTACGGCTGCGAGATGCTGAACGATCTGGCCGAGTTGGCGAAGATCGTCGTCGCGCGCAACGGCTTCGCCGACCGCGTGACGGTCATCCCCAAACCGTCGACCGAACTTGAGGTCGGCCGCGACCTGCCGGCGCGCGCCACGCTGCTGGTGACGGAGACGTTCGATTCCCTGGTGATCGGCGAGGGCATCCTGGGCACGCTCCGCCACGCGCACGAGCACCTGCTGGCCCCCGGCGCGCGGGTGATCCCGGCCGGGGCGACGCTGAAGGGGCAACTGGTGACCCTGCCGCGGCTGAAGGCGCTGCACCCGCTGAAGACCATCAACGGCTTCGACCTCAGCGCCTTCTCCATCGGCTCGCCGGTGGAGCGGTTCTACCCGGTCTTCCCCGACCACGAGGACCACACCGCCCTCACCGCCCCCTTCGACCTGCTGGGGTTCGACTTCACGGTGAAGCCGGCCCTGCGCCAGTCCTGGTCGGCGGAGGCCGAGGTGGAGGCCGACGGCACGGTGCAGGCGCTGCTGCTGTCCTTCGACCTGCACCTGGACGCCGGTACGGTGATCTCCACCACCAAGTTCGGCGCCATCAAGCACTGGAACCCGGTCGTCTTCGTCTTCGACGCCGAGCGCCCGGTGCGCCGCGGCGACCGTGTCACGATCAGCGGCCGCCTCGACGACAAGGCGATGAGTTTCAGCCTTTAGGCGGCTTCGGTCAGCGTCAGTTTGGCGCGCACGATGGGCAGCGACTGCACGGTGAAGGGCGCCCGCACGCCGCCGCTGAACGTCTCGGCGCACTCCAGCGCCTTGCGCACGCGCTGCTCGGCCGGCAGCCCCTCGGTGGAGGCGAGCGAGCCCAGGGCGTAGTCCGCACCACAGCCGATGGCGTGGTAGCCGCGGATCGCCTCGCCCACCTGATAGTCCGACTGAACGGAGAACAGCCGGCCTTCGTAGGCGACGAGGAAGCAGCCGCCGCTCTCCACGTCGTTGGACTTCTGCGCCCAGCCGCCGTCCTTCAGGCAGGCGCGCACCGCGTCCACGAAGTCCACCACCATGTAGCGGAAGACGTCGTCCGTCTCGCGCGGCGGCGGCTGGAGCCGGTAATGCAGCAGCTGGCCCATGCGGAACGAATTGGTGAAGCCGATCAGCATGTCTTCGTTATGAAACACCTTGGTGTCGGCGCGAACCGTGATGTCCAGGCCGGAGACGCCCGCGCTGTCGCCGCCCATCCACACCCGGTCGTTGTCCACCAAGCCCACGATGCAGGTCATTGCTACCCTCGTTCCCAAAAGCGATGACGCGATGTTTGGCGATTATGGTTAACGATTGGTTTCCTCGATGTGAGATCGGCGACATTCCGGCCGACGCGCATCGCCGATCATTGCAATTGAACAAAATCCCGGCGGCGCGGCCTTTTGCCTCGTCTTCGCTTGCTCGCCTGGAGGACGAGTCGATTCCTTGACATTCGCAGATTTGTTGGTATGCTGAACAGACTGCCGCATCTGCCGGCCGCGTGTGAAAGGACGTCCGTGCCATGGCCGACGCCCAGATCGGACGCCCCGATTTCCCCCTCCGCCCCACCGGCGTGGTGGAGCGCACGGGCTCGGCCACCGACCGGCAGCCGCGCCGCCAACAGCAGCACCAGCACCGCGAGCCGGAGCGCCGCGACCCGCAGCCGCCGAATCCGAAGCGGCGGCGCATCTACGACATGCTGTTCGAGGAGATCGACCAGATCGATGCGCTGGACGAGGGACAGCGCACGCGCATCAAGGACAACATCCGGTCGCACCTGACCGCCCCCCCCCGGCACGAGGCGCCGCACGGCCGCCGCGCCTACGCCACCGGCTACGCGCAGGCACCGCCGGAGCCTCCACCACCCGCCGAACCCATCGTCGCCGACCCGAGCGCGGTGAATCCAGAGACCATGGAGCCGATCGACCACGACCAGATCGTGCAGGTCGCCGCCCCCGTGCACCCGCACCTGCCCCCCGACGAGGCGCAGGAGAACGCCCGCCTCGCCCGCCAGCTGCGCGACTGTCTGGCCCTGCACACCGAGCGCGCGCGCAAGGTGGCCGTCTACCTGCACCTGCTGCTGCGGCTGGACCATTCGCTGCGGCCACACCTCGTGGTCGACATCTGATCCCCTCTTATCGAAGGGGCTAACCCTCCTCCCGATGCGCGTCGGTGTTCCGCTTACGCCTGCGGCACAATGAACGTTGATGATGCAACGCCATCGTCACGGCGGCGCCCGCCGCCGCCCCGTCACCGGGAGTGCCCTGTATGCCCGACACCCGCCTCGCCACCGCGCCCGGCCCGAACGACGCCATCCGCCATTCCCTGGCCACCCGCTTCCAGAAGGCCCGCGCCCGCACGGCGGAGCTGGTGGCGCCGCTGGGGGTCGAGGACCTGATGGTGCAGTCGCTGCCCGAAGGGGCGCCGGCCAAGTGGCACCTCGCCCACACCACTTGGTTCTTCGAGACGCACGTGCTGATGGCCGCCGATCCCGGCTACCGCCCCTTCGACCCGGCATTCCGCCAGCTCTTCGCGGCACTCGACGACCGCTTCGGCGCGCACCTGCCCGCCCCCACCCTGCGCCTGCTCTCCCGCCCGACGGCGTCGGAGGTCATGCGCTACCGCGACCATGTCAACGGCACCATCCTGCACCTGCTGGACCGCATCGATGACGCCGGCATGGCCGATCTGGCGGAGCGTATCGAGCTGGGCCTCGTGCACGAGCGCCGGCACCAGGAGCGGCTGCTGTCGGAGATCAAGCACGCCTTCTGGTGCAACCCGCTGCGCCCGGCGTACGAGCCCCTGCCGCCCGCCGCCGCGCAGCCGGAAACGCCGCAGCAGTGGATCGACGTGCCCGGCGGCATGGTGGAGATCGGCCGCGACGAAACCGCCCCCGGCCGCGACCACGAGGGGCCGCGCCATCAGGTGCTGCTGCGCCCCTACCAGCTTGCCGGACGGCCGGTGACCTGCGGCGAGTACCTCGCCTTCATCGAGGACGGCGGCTATGCGAAGCCCAAATACTGGCTGGGCGACGGGTGGGAGGCGGCGCGCGCCGTGGACTGGCAGGCCCCGCTCTATTGGGAGCGGCGCGAGGGCGGCTGGCAGGTCTTCACACTGTACGGCATGCGCCCGCTGGATCCGGCCGAACCGGTCTGCCACGTCAGCTGGTACGAGGCCGACGCCTTCGCCCGCTGGGCCGGCAAGCGCCTGCCCGAGGAGGCGGAATGGGAAGCCGTGGCGGCCCAGAAGGAGTGCCTGGGCAACCTGCTGGGCAATGGCCACCGCCAGCCGCGCCCGCACGTCTGCCGCGGCACCGACGGCCCCTGGCAGATGTACGGCGACGTCTGGGAATGGACGCGCAGCCCCTTCATGCCCTACCCCGGCTACCGCCACCCCGACGGCGTGGACGAGGCGCTGACCGGCCGCTTCATGGCCAACCGCATGGTGGTGCGCGGCGGCAGCTGCGTGACGCCCTTCGACTACGCCACCCCGACCACCCGCCACTTCCTGCGCCCGCAGGCGCGCACCGCCTTCACCGGCATCCGCTTGGCCGAGGACGTGTAGTTCGCACGTGCGAGAAAAATTAGAACGCTTTCAAAAAGGGGGTTGGCATGCGGCGGAACGTCGCGGCAATATCCATAACATAATTATGGATATTGGAGCCCCGCGATGGAGTACGAGCTTCCCCAGGTGTTCAAGCACCACGTCTTCGGCTGCGCCCAGCAGCGCCCGCCCGGCCACCCGAAGGGCAGCTGCGCGTCGCGCGGGGCGCACCCGCTGCTTCAACGCCTGGACCAGATCGTCCAGGCGCGCGGGCTGGCGGATGTCGGCATGGCGTGGACCGGCTGCCTGGGCTTCTGCCAGGCCGGCCCGCTGATGGTGGTCTATCCGGAAGGCATCTGGTACCGCCCGGAGACGGAAGAGGACGTGGAGGAGATCGTCCAGTCCCACTTCGTGGACGGCAAGCCGGTGGAACGGCTGATCATGGTGCTGCAGCGCTGACGGCAAACGTAGGTTGGGTTGAGCGCCAGCGAAAACCCAACGGCTTCCGCAATGCGAACACGTTGGTTTTCGCCTGCGGCTCAACCCAACCTACGGGTTTCACCCCCGCCGGAACAGGAACTCGCGGCCGACCTTCACGCGCTTCTCGCCGTCGTATTCGATGACGTCGGCGGTGGCGTAGGTCTCGGTCCAGCGTTCGGGCAGGTAGCTGCCGGTGCCGACCACGTCGATGGGGGCGTTGGCCTCGGCCATCAGGCGGCACTTGGCCGGACCGAAACCCGACGACGCCACGATCTTCACCGCCGGGAAGCCCGCCTCGTCCAGCTTCTCGCGCATCCAGTGGATGGCGGCCGCCGACACGCCGGTGCCGATCAGGTAGCGCAGCTGCGTCTCGTCACGGTAGCCGCGGATGGCATGCGGCGCGTGGCGCTCCAGCACGGCGTATGAGCCGGGCGGGTCCAGCCCCTCCACGAAACGGCCGCCCGGCGTGTCGAGCCGTACGCCCAGCTTGCCGCTGGCAGCCAGCTTCGGAAAGCGCCGGCACACCTCCAGCGAATCCGTCACCTCGCGGCCGAAGTAGTCGACCAGCACGGTCAGCGCCTCGTCCGGGAAGGTCTCGTGGAACATCTCCGCCGCGCGCACGGTGGAGCCGGCGTAGCCGATCAGCGCGTGCGGCATGGTGCCTTTGCCCTTCGGCTGGCCGAAGAAGTGCGCGGTGGCGTCGGTGGCGTTGCCGACGAAGCCCTTGGCGCCCACCTTGCGCTTGGCCCGGTCGGAGCCGACGGCCGCCGCGTAGGCCATCATCTCCGCCATGTCGCGGCCGGCGCAGTGGCGGGCGTCCATGGCCAGGAAGGCCACCTTCGGCAGGTCGGCGCACATGGTGAAGGCGTTGTACGCCGCCACGCAGGCCGGCCCCAGCTTCTGGAGCAGGATCGTCTCCAGGTCGCACAGGTGGTAGAAGGAACCGGTGATGTACATCATCGGCTCGCCCGCACCGACCCACTTGCCCTCGGGGAAGTTCAACTCGATCTCCACCTCGAAGCCGCGCTCGGCGGCCACGGCGTTCAACCAGTCGATCATCAGGCGCGGGGCGCACACCACCGGGCGGCGCATGAAGATGGCGTAGGTGACGCGCTTGTCGCCGAACTTGCCGACCGCTTCCTTGGTCCGCTTGAAGTAGGTGTCGGTCCAGTCGCCGATCGCCTTGACCGACGGGCGCGCGCACGCCGGCTTGCTGCTGTCGTCCATGGAGGTGTTCCTCGCTTTCACCCGCATCCCTGTCGTTCTGTTCAGCATTATACGGCCCTCGGTGTCGGCGGAAGGGGGTTCAGGCGCAACCCTGGCCGGAAAATCGCCGGCCCTTCCCGCGTATAACGGCGGCGGACACGAAAAAGCCCCTTCCCCGCGGTCCGGGGAAGGGGCTTTTCGTCGCAACCCGACGTCGGAGTTTCGCTTACTCCGCGGCCGCCGCCGCCGCGCGGCGCTCGGCGTCCTTGGCCAGGCGCGCGCGCTTCAGCTCCTCGGCCAGCAGGAAGGCCAGTTCCAGCGACTGGCTGGCGTTCAGGCGCGGATCGCAGGCGGTGTGGTAGCGGTCCGCCAGCGCGTGGTCGGTGATCGCCTGGGCGCCGCCCGTGCACTCCGTCACGTCCTGGCCGGTCAGCTCGAAATGCACGCCGCCGGCGTGCGTGCCCTCGGCCTGGTGCACGGCGAAGAAGCCCTTGGCCTCCGCCAGCACCTTGTCGAACGGGCGGGTCTTGTAGCCGCTGGCCGACTTGATGGTGTTGCCGTGCATGGGGTCGCACGACCACAGAACGACGCGGCCCTCGCGCGTCACCTTGCGCAGCAGCGGCGGGAACTTCTCCGCTACCTTGTCCGCACCCATGCGCACGATCAGCGTCAGGCGGCCGGGCTCGTTGGTCGGGTTCAGGATGTCGATCAGGCGGATCAGCTCGTCCGGGTCGGTGGACGGGCCGCACTTCAGGCCCAGCGGGTTCTTGACGCCGCGCAGGAACTCCACGTGCGCGCCGTCCGGCTGGCGGGTGCGGTCGCCGATCCACAGCATGTGGGCCGACACGTCGTACCAGTCGCCGGTGGTGCTGTCGACGCGGGTCAGCGCCTGCTCCCACGGCAGCAGCAGCGCCTCGTGGCTGGTGAAGAAGTCGGTCTCGCGCAGCTGCGGCGTGGTGGCGCCGGTGATGCCGCAGGCGGCCATGAAGGCCAGCGCCTCGTCCAGGCGGTTGGCGAGGTCCTCGAACTTCTCGCCGGCCGGCGAGCGCTCCAGGAAGCCCAGCGTCCACTGGTGCACCTTGTGCAGGTCGGCGTAGCCGCCCTGGGCGAAGGCGCGCAGCAGGTTCAGCGTCGACGCAGCCTGGGTGTAGGCCTGCATCATGCGCTCGGGATCGGGGACGCGGGCGTCGGCCGTGAAGTCGAAGCCGTTGACGATGTCGCCGCGGTAGCTCGGCAGCTCGACCCCGTTCACCTCTTCCATGTCGGCCGAGCGGGGCTTGGCGAACTGGCCGGCCATGCGGCCGACCTTGATCACCGGGATGGCCGCGCCGAAGGTCAGCACGACGGCCATCTGCAGCAGCACGCGGAACGTGTCGCGGATGTTGTTGGGGTGGAACTCGGAGAAGCTCTCGGCGCAGTCGCCGCCCTGCAGCAGGAACGCCTCGCCCGCCGCCGCCTGCGCCAGCGACGCCTTCAGCCGGCGCGCCTCGCCCGCAAAGACGAGCGGCGGATAGGACGACAGCCGCTCGACGACGGCATCGACCTTGCCCTGGTCCGGGTATGCGGGCAGCTGCTTGGCCGGCTTCGACTTCCAGCTCGTGGGGCTCCAACGCTCCGCCATGACACGCACTCTTCCTGCTCGGGGTAACCGGTCCGGCCGATGGTGGCCGGGGATCAACCCTATACGTCCACGGCCGGAGTTTTTCCACCCCTTACGACTCGGGGATTGCCGGAAGTGTGAAACCGAACACACGGCAGAACACGGGGGCGGCATCGTGCAGCCAGCCCGGCTCGGCATCGCCCAGCTTGCCAGAAACGACCCGCTTCTCCAGGGTCACCAGCTTGTCGAACCGCACGACCGACGGAACCTTCAGGCCGTTCATCGCGGTCGGCGCGATGGCCCTTGCATCCGGACCGTCCGTGAAACTGGTGTTGGACGTGATGAACGCGAGCACCACGTCGGCGCGCCGCCCGTTGTCGCGCGACACCACCAGGGCAGGCCGCAGCTTGCCGCCGGACAGGTCGGTGAAGGGAAAGCGCGTGAAGACGATGCTGCCGAACTCAAACATTGCGCCGTTTGATGTCGGCGTCGCTGTAGAGATCGGGTTCCTCCTTGAGGAAGTCGAAGGCGCCGCCCGCTTCCGCCATGCGCGCCAGCGGCAGATCCTCGTCTTCGACCGTCTCGAAGACCACGCGCAGGCGCTGGCGCGGCTGGATCCCCCGCCGCTTCATCTCCTCGAAGACACGCTCGGCTTCGATGTTTTCAAGCACCTGACGCATGGCTTCACCCTAGCGCAACCGCTGCAGGGACGCAAATTGCGTCCTTCCTTCGCTCTATGTGGCGCGCGGCCGGCCGATTGGAAGCGGCCCGAAAAACCGCACTGGCCGCCGCAATGATTGCGTGCCTATAAACGCCGCAGGCTCCGCACGGCAGAAGGTCTTTGCCCGGTGAAAGCGTCGTCCTGGGGGCAGGCGGCCTCCGTCTACCTGCACCCCCGCATCCTCGCCATCCTGTTCCTGGGCTTTTCCGAAGGGCTGCCGCTGGCGCTCACCGGGGCCACTCTGTCGGTGTGGCTGCGCGAAGGCGGCGTCAGCAAGACCGCCATCGGCCTGTTCGCGCTGGTCACCATGCCCTACGCGCTGAAGTTCCTGTGGGCGCCGTTCATCGACCGGCTGCGCCTGCCGGTGGTCACCCGCCTGTTCGGCCGGCGGCGCGGCTGGGCGCTGGTGACGCAGGCCGCACTGGCCTGCGCGCTGATCGGCCTGGGCTCCACCGACCCGATCGCGGACCTGTGGTGGACGGCGTTGCTGGCGGTGATCGTCGCCTTCTGCTCGGCCAGCCAGGACATCGTCATCGACGCCTTCCGCGTGGAGACGCTGAGCGAGGAGCAGCAGGGGGCCGGTGCCGCCATGCTGGTGCTGGGCTACCGCTTCGGCATGCTGGCGTCCGGCGCGGGTGCGCTGTACCTCGCCGAGTTCTTCGGCTGGCGGACCGCCTACTACGCCATGGCCGGGCTGGTGTCGGTCGGCATGCTGACCATCCTGCTGAACCCGGAGCCGGCCGCCGCCACGTCGCGCGAGGCGGAAAAGCGCGAGCGGCACGTGGCCGAATGGCTGGAGGCGCGCCCGCACCTCGGCGGCTGGCGGGCGGACCTGCTGGCGTGGCTGTACGGCGCCGTGGTGGCGCCGTTCGCGCAGTTCATGACGCGCAACGCCTGGGCCGCCATCCTGGCCTTCATCGCGTGTTACAAGCTGGGCGACGTGCTGGCCGGCACCATGGCGTCGCCCTTCTACGTCGACCTTGGCTTCGAGAAGACGGAGATCGCCAACGTCACCAAGGTGTTCGGCCTGTGGGCGACGATCGTCGGGGGGCTGGTCGGCGGCGTGGTGGTCAACCGCTTCGGCGTTCTGAAGGCGCTGCTGCTGGGCGGCGTCATGCAGATGGTGTCGAACCTGGGATTCGTCATGCTGGCCTGGGCCGGGCACGACGTGACCGCGCTGGCGGTGACGGTGGCGGTGGAGAACGTGTGCGGCGGCATCGCCACCGCGGCCTTCGTCGCCTACCTGTCCAGCCTGTGCAACGTCGCCTACACGGCCACGCAGTACGCGTTGCTGTCCAGCTTCTACAAGCTGGGCGGCGACTTGCTGGGCGCGCCGTCCGGCTGGCTGGCCGACCACATGGACTGGGCCAGCTTCTTCCTGGTCTCCATGGCCGGCGCGCTGCCGGGCCTGCTGATCCTGACATGGCTGATCGGGCGCAGCCGCGCCGGGGAACCGGACGCGGAGCCGGCGCCGGCCGGCTCCGCCCGATAGCCGTCAGACCTGCCTGGCCTCAGACCTGCTTTACCTTGCCCGCCCCCGGGCCGGCGCCCAGGTCGGCGCCGGTGGTCGGGTTGGCATCGGGGCGCGACATGGTGCGCTGCGACACCTTCTCGATCGCCGCCATCTCCGCGGCGGCCAGACGGACCGTGGCGTTGCCGTCGCCGCCGTCCACGGCCTGCTGGTCGTGGCGCTGCTCGACGAACTCCCACTGCTCGCCCTGGTTCCACGGCCCGCGCGTGTCGCCGGGACCCTGGCTCATGTTGTAGTACTTGTTCACGTACTCGGGATGGCCCGGCAGCTTGCCCGGCGGGAAGTTGTTCTCGATGGCGTACAGCGCCTTCTCGAAGCTCTTCTGGTGGGCGATCTCGCGCGTCATCAGGAAGGTCAGCGCGTCCTTCACGCCCGGATCGTCGGTGAGGTTGATCAGGCGCTCATAGACGATCTTGGCGCGCGATTCCGCGGCGATGTTGGAGCGCAGGTCGCAGGTCGGATCACCGATGGAATCGATGTAGCCGGCGGTCCACAGCTGCCCGGCCGAATTCACCAGCGCCGGCCCGCCGCCGTAGAGGAGCTGCAGCGTGTGGCTGCCGTTGCCCTGGGTGATGTTGGCGTAGAGGTCGGCGGTCGCGTCCGCGCCCTCCGCCAGCTTGCCCTTGCTGCCCTTGGTCAGCATCGCGACGATGGAGCCGATCACCTCCAGGTGGCTCAGCTCCTCGGTGGCGATGTCGATGAGCATATCCTTGCGGCCCGGATCCTCGTCGGCGATGCCCTGCGTGAAGTAGCGCATGGCCGCCGCCAGTTCGCCCTGCGGCCCGCCGAACTGCTCCAGCATCAGGCTGGCCAGCGCCGGGTTCGGCTCCGACACGCGTACCGTGTACATCAGGCGTTTGTTGTGCATGAACATGCTGGGTTTCCTCTCGCCCATGACGATGGTGCGGAGTCCCTCCGCCGGTCGAGGCGGCCGGCGTCGACGCGGGATCCCGTCAGGCCATCAACTGGAACGGATTAGAATCGTTCCAGAATGGCGAACGGATCTGTCCCTCAGGACACGAACCAGCCGGCCTGCACCTGCCCCGCGGCGATGCCGGTCAGGGTGAGCTGCGCGCCGGTGCTGAAACCGACGACCGCGTGCCCGGCGGCATCGGCGCCGACGGTCCAGGTCACGCCCGCCGACACCTGGATGCGGTCGCCCTCGGCGGCGTTGAAGTCGCTCGCCACGTCCGCACCGGCGCTGACGACGAAACGGTCGGCCCCGGCCCCGCCCACCAGCGTGTCCGCTCCCAGGTTGCCGTTCAGCACGTCGTTGCCCAGGTTGCCGGCGACGACGTCGTCGCCCTGCCCGCCGAACAGGCTGTCGTCACCCTGCCCGCCGAACAGCGTGTCGTTGGCCATGTTGCCGTACACGGCATCGTTCGCCATGTTGCCGAACATCAGGTCGGCGTCCTGCCCGCCGAACAGCGTGTCCGCCCCCTGCCCGCCGAACAGCGCGTCGGCGCCGAGGTTTCCGTAGAGAAGGTCGGCGTCCAGGTTGCCGTACAGGCTGTCGTCACCGACACCGCCGGTGATGGTGTCGTTGCCCTCGTCGCCGAACAGCAGGTCGTTGCCCTCGCGCGAGCCGATGACGTCGTCGCCGGCCCCGCCGCGTAGCGTGTCGTCGTCCGCGCCCAGCACCATGATCTGCCCGGAGCCGTCGCCGACCGCGTACTGCGCCCCTGCCCCGCCGCCCAGCTGCGCGTTGCCGACCACGGCGACGAAGCCGACGTTGTCCACCTGCAGGATGGTGCCCGGCGGCAGGCCGCGCGCGTCGATGACCAGCGCCTCGCCGCCCGTGCCGCCGCCGGTGATGACGATCGGCTCCGCCGGTGCGCCGCCCGACAGCGTCGGCGTCAGGGTGCTCACCGTCACCGACGCACCGGCCGGCAGCGAGGCGGCGTAGGTGGTGAAGGCGGAGGCCAGCGCGGCCTGCTGCGCCGGATCCCCGTTCAGCGCCCCGACGGTGGCGGTCAGCGTGCCCGCCAGATCGGCTGCCCCCACCGGGTTCGGCTGCCCGCCGCTGGCGAGACTGACGCCGTTCGGCGCCTGCGTGGTGATCGTGCCCGTGACCGCCACCGGAATCGGCACGACCGGTGTGCTGACCGGCGTGGAGGTGGTCCCGCCGCCGCCACCTCCGCCACCCCCTCCACCTCCTCCGCCACCACCTCCTCCACCCCCCGAATCGCCGCTCGTGGTGGTGGTGACCGGCGGGGCCGGGGTATGGACGATCCGCAGCGTTCCGCCGACGCTCGTGGTGGACAGGGTCGATGCCGCGTAGCCGGAGCCCTGCAGCGTGAACGCCAGCGACTGCCCGCCCTCGCTGACCGTCACCGCGCTGGAGGAGGAGCCGGCGGAGACGCTCAACGTTGCCGCCCCCGTGTAGCCGCCGACCAGCAGCGTGTCGCCGGCCGCGAGGTCGGCCACCGTGTCGCCCGCCCCGGCGTGGAAGACGTCGTTGCCGGCGCCACCCGACAGGGTGTCGTTCCCATCGCCGCCGCTCAGCGTGTCGGCGCCGTCGCCGCCGTCCAGGACGTCGGCGGCGTCCATGCCGCTCAACCGGTCGTTCCCGGCGCCGCCGAAGAGGAAGGCCGCATTGGTGCCGCCCAGCGCGGAGAGCAGCGTGTCGTTCCCGTCGCCGCCGCTCAGCGTGTCGGTGTCGGAGGTGGCTCCGGTGGAGTGCCCTTGCAGCCAGTCGTGCCCGGCCCCGCCGACCAGCAAGTCCGACCCGGCGTCGCCCATCAGCGTGTCGCTGTCGCCGGACGCCGTGCTGCCGCCGTACAGCGTGTCGTTGCCGCCCGCCCCCATCAGCAGGTCCGACGCGCCGGCACCGGACAGCACGTCCGCCGCGCTGCCGCCGGTCATCGAATCCGCCGACGCGGTGCCCACGCCCATCAGCTGCACGTCGGTCGCCGTCAGCCCGGACAGGTCGAGCGTCGCACCGGCCGCCTTGACCGCCAGCGTTTCGACGTCACCGCCGTTCACGCCCTGGATGCCGGTGATGCCCGCCAGCTGGCCGATGCCCACCGTCAGCGTGACGCCCGACGCGATGCGCAGCACCTCGATGCCGTCCAGCGTCGCGGCGGTGAGGTCGGCGTCGGCGTCCGCCTCGACCGTGTCGGTGCCGGCGCCACCCGACAGGGTATCCGCCTCGGTGCCGTCCCCCGTGCCGAACACCAGCACGTCGTCGCCCGCCCCGGCGTCGATCCGGTCCACCCCGGCGCCGCCGTACAGGCTGTCCGCCCCGTCACCGCCCACCAGCGTGTCGGCGCCGGCCGCGCCGGACAGGATGTCGGCCCCGTCGCCGCCGGACAGCCGGTTGTCGCCCTGGTTGCCGCTGACGGTGTCGGCACCGGAACCGCCGGTCGCGTTCTCGATCAGGGACCGGGTGTCGCTGTTGTAAAGCCGCGCGCTGGCGACGTTGCCGATGGCGGAATGGCCGCCGCCCAGGCTGGCGAGTTGCCCATCGGCCAGCGTGCTCCACGAACCGGGCGCGAGGTCGAGCGCCACGCCGCTGGTATAGGCCGAGGCGTCGTAGGTGTCGGTACCACCGCCGTCCCAGATCGTCTCGAAGATCGTCGCGGTGGCGGGGGAGAAGCTGTAGGTCGTGTCGCCGGAGTTGTAGGTGTAGTTGGCGCCATAGAGCTGCTGGATCGCCGCGATGTCGTTCATCATCGGCCCCGCCGGGTAGGACCCCGCGGCGACCGTGTAGCCGCTGGCCGGTCCGCCGACGTAGGAGCGGTACGCCATCACCGAGTATTCCAGCGAATCCTGGCTGGTGCTCATCACGGGCCAGGTGACCGACCCGTTGGTGTAGCTCTCGTGCGGGTGCTTCAGCCCCAGCGCGTGCCCGGCCTCGTGCAGGACGGTGAGGTAGGAATAGGTGCCGGGTGCCCAGTCGGCGGTGCCGGCGATGTTCCCGAACCACACATCGCCCGCCTTGCCGGTGGTCGCCGGCAGGTAGGCGTAGGAGGTGCTGGGCAGGCTGCTGACGGCGAACCGCAGGTCGGCCACCGTCCCCGGTTCGGTGGCCACGGAGATCGACAGGTTGGAGACGTTCGACCACAGCGTGACGGCCGACGTCACCGCCGTCTGCTGCGCCGTGGTGAGCGCGGCGAAACCGTTGTACGGCTCACCGGTCGAGGCGTTGTAGGACGACCAGTTGGACGCCACGGTCGGAAAGCCGTAGGTGATGGAGCCCGACCACTTGCTGCCGATCAGCAGGGAGTCGACGGCGTTGGTGCCGGTCAGGCCGAAGCCGCCGGTCGACGCCGCAAGCGCGCCGTCCGGCACGCCGGACGACGGCAGGATCATGTCCGTCCCGGCGGTGGCGCCGGCCCACGCGGCCCCACCGAACAGCCCCCGCTCGCACAGCTCGCACATGCCCGTCCCCACGCAACCGCCCGCGCCCGCAAGGATTACTCCTTACGGCACAGGCGGATTGTGGCGGAACGGTGCCGTCGGCGGAAGCGACCTCCGGCATTTACCAAAAAAGTCACAGAGCGAAAGGGAGCCGCAACGCTACAGCTTCTGCGGATCGGCGACTTTCTCGCGCAGCAGCACGAACTCCTCCGCGGTGGAGGGGTGCAGCGCGATGGTGCGGTCGAAGTCCGCCTTGGTCGCCCCGCAGTTCAGCGCGATGGCAAGGCCCTGCACGATTTCCGGTGCGTCCATGCCCATCATGTGGCAGCCCAGCACGCGCTGCGACTCGCCGTCGACCACCAGTTTCATCAGCACCCGCTCCTCCCGGCCGGACAGCGTGTGCTTCATCGGCCGGAAGCCGGTGCGGTAGATGTCCACCTTGGCGTAGCGGGCGCGCGCCTCCGCCTCCGTCAGGCCGACGGTGCCCAAGGGCGGCAGCGAGAACACGCCGGTCGCCACGTTGTCGTAGCTGATGCGCATGGGGTTGTCGTTGAACAGCGTCTCGGCCAGCGCCCGCCCCTCGGCGATGGCGATGGGGGTCAGCGCCATGCGGTCGGTCACGTCGCCGATGGCGTAGACGCCGTCGACGTTGGTGCGCGACCACTCGTCGACGCGGATCGCCCCGCCCTTGTCCATCTCGACGCCCAACTCCTCCAGGCCCAGGTCGCGGGTGTTCGGCCGCCGTCCGGTCGCCGCCATGACCAGCCCGGCCGAGTGCTCGCGCCCTAGGTGGTCGGTGACGGTGAAGCCGCCCGCCCCCTCCACCACCTTCACCGGCTTGGTGCGTGCCAGGATCTCGATGCCGCGATTGCGCAGTTCTTGCGCCAGCGCCACGCGGATGTCGTCGTCGAAGCCGTTCAGCAGGTCCTCGCCGCGGATCATGATCGTCACCTCGACGCCCAGCCCGCGGAAGATGCTGGCGAACTCCACCGCGATGTAGCCGCCGCCGATGATGAGGATGGAGTGCGGCAGATGGCCCAGGTGCAGCGCCTCGTTCGACGTGATGGCGTGCTCGATGCCGGGGATCTCCGGCAGCGACGGCCAGCCGCCGGTGGCGATCAGGATGTTCTTCGCCGTGTAGCGCTTGCCCGCCACCTCGACCGTGTGCTTGTCGATCAGCCGGCCGAAGTGCGGCAGCAGGGTGACGCCCGAGGTCTCCAGCATCTTGATGTAGATGCCGTTCAGCCGGTCGATCTCCTTGTCTTTGTTGGCGATCAACGTCGGCCAGTCGAAGGCCGGCACATGGCTGTCCCAGCCGTAGGCGCAGGCGTCCTGGAAGGCGTCGCGGAACTGGCTGGCGTAGACAAGCAGCTTCTTCGGCACGCAGCCGCGAATCACGCAGGTGCCGCCGACCCGGCTGCCCTCGCAGATCGCCACGCGCGCGCCATAGGACGCGGCGCGCCGGCTGGCGGCCACGCCGCCCGACCCGGCGCCGATGGTGAACAGGTCGAAATCGAATTCCGCCACGGCCGTCTCTCCATCCCATTCTTCATTGGCGGCGGAGTCTTCCGCATTCCGCCGCCCCTGTCGAGTGGACAGACAGCCGAAGCGTCGGTTCGTCGCGCAGGTCAGGAAACCGGATGGGACGGGTGGCCGGCGCGGCTCAGCGCACCAGGAAGCGCTGCAGCAGCACCTGGCGGATGCGGATCGGCTTCATCTCGCGGTTGACGGCGATGCTGACCTGCTCCTTGACCAGGCGCGTGCCCGCCGGGCCGGTCAGTTCCATGGGGTTCACGTCGATCATGCTGGCGCTCAGCGCGTTGGCGATGCGCGGCGCGTGCATTTCCACCAGCTTGCGGTCGACCTTGGGGTCGAACTCCAGCAGGACGCGCAGCTCGACCTGCCGCATGCGGTGCCCGTCGGCCAGCGTGAACTCCATCGGCGGCAGCGGCGCCACGGTGCCCATGGCCTGGATCTTCGGCTCCTCCACCACGGGCTTGCTGGCGTGCGCGGTGCCGAACAGGGCCACGCTTCCGCCGCCCAGGACGGTCAGCAGGCCCAGCGCGCCGATCAGCAGCAGCGCCCCGCGCGTCAGGCTGCGGTCTGAACCCGTGCCCCCAAGAGTGATCCGCAGCGCCATGCCCCTCAACCTCTCCGCCCCGTATTGTCCTGCACGCCCCGGAAAGAGAAACCCTTCCTCTTGTGCGTGCTTTCGGGATGAAACTCCCGCTTGAGGCTTGTGACAATTTAGGGCACCGGGTGGGGCGCGTCAAATATTGCAATTTTATACTGTTGCCACAGTTCCAAGACTTATCGGGAAGCCGGGAGACTTCCATTTGTCTTTCGTTCGGAACTGCTTCGATTTTCGTAGCGCTTTTACGGAAAATGCAATGAGTCGCGTTGAGCCCGTAGGTTGGGTTCAGCGCCAGCGCAAACCCAACGCCGTCGGCACCGCGGGAACGTTGGGTTTTCGGCTCCGCCTTAACCCAACCTACGGGGCCGCCGAAACGGAAAAGGCCCCTTCCCGCCGGGAAGGGGCCTTCCACTTCGAACACAACCGACCGGCGGTCAGTACGCGTACTCGCGGAACACCGGGTCGACGCTGCCGCCCCACACGCCGTGGTACTTGGCCAGCAGCTCGTCCGCCGGAGTCTGCCCGGACTCGGCGATGGTGCGCAGCGTATCGAGGAAATGGCTCTCGTCGTCGCCCCAGTTGTCGTTGCGCTTGCGCCGCACGAGGCCGCCATGGGCGATCTCCAGCACGCGCATCGACACCTCGCGCACCGTCTCCTTGCGGAACGGCGTGCGCAGCCCCAGGCGCGGCACGTCGCGGCGCAGGCCCGCGCGCTCCTCCGTCGTCCAGTCCTTGACGAGGTCCCAGGCGGCGTCCAGCGCTTGGCCGTCGTACAGCAGGCCGGTCCACAGCGCCGGCAGCGCGCACAGGCGCCGCCACGGGCCGCCGTCTGCGCCGCGCATCTCCAGGTACTTCTTCAGCCGCACCTCGGGGAAGGAGGTGGTCAGGTGGTCGGCCCAGTCGGTGATCAGCGGCGTCTCGCCCGGCAGCGCCGGCAGCTTGCCCTGCATGAAGTCGCGGAACGACTGGCCCGACGCGTCGATGTACTTCCCATCCCGGTAGACGAAGTACATCGGCACATCGAGCAGGTAGTCGACGTAGCGGTCGAAGCTGAACCCGTCCTCGAACACGAACGGCAGGTCGCCGGTGCGGTCGGGGTCGGTGTCGGTCCAGATGTGGCTGCGGAACGACTGGAAGCCGTTCGGCTTGCCCTCGGTGAAGGGAGAATTGGCGAACAGCGCCGTAGCGATCGGCTGAAGCGCCAGCGACACGCGGAACTTCTTCACCATGTCCGCTTCGCTGGAGAAGTCCAGGTTGACCTGCACGGTGCAGGTCCGCGTCATCATGTCGATGCCCAGGTTGCCGCGCTTGGGCATGTAATCGCGCATGATCTTGTAGCGGCCCTTGGGCATCCAGGGGATGTCCGCGCGCGTCCACTTCGGCTGGAAGCCCAGCCCGACCATGGCGATGCCCAGCTCGTTGCCGACCTCCTTCACCTGGCGCAGGTGGCGCTGCACCTCCGCACAGGTCTGGTGCAGGGTCTGCACGGCCGCACCCGACAGCTCCACCTGCCCGCCCGGCTCCAGCGTGATGTTGGCGCCGTCGTCCTGGGTCAGCGCGATGATGTTGCCGCCCTCGGACACCGGCTGCCAGCCGAAGCGCTGCATGCGGGTCAGCAGTTCGCCAATGCCGTCCGGCCCCTCGTAGGGCAGCGGGCGCAGGTCGGCGACGCGGTAGGCGAACTTCTCGTGCTCGGTGCCGATGCGCCAAGCCTCGGCCGGCTTGTTGCCGGACTCCAGGTAGGCGACCAGTTGCCGACGGTCGGTGATCGGCGCGCCTTGCGTGGACGGAGGTGCGGACATGGCGTCTCTCGGGCTTGAACGAAATTCGGAATACGACGGCTTTAAATCGGCTGGCCCCGGGCGTCTTCCGCCGCGCGGAACGGGGGCCGGGCATCGCCGCCGGACGCCGTCCAGTCGCCCACCAGGGCCTGCCAGCAGGCGAGCGCGGCGAACACCGCCGTGTCGGCCCTGAGAACGCGGGGGCCAAGGCCGACCGGAACAACAAAGGGGAGTTTGCTCAAATCGTCAAGTTCCGACTTGGCGAAGCCGCCCTCCGGTCCGACCAGGAAGGCCGCCGGCCGGCCGGCGAAGTCCCGCACCGCCTCGGCGACCGGGCGGGCCGAACCGCTTTCCGCGCACAGGAACAGCACGCGCTCCGCCGGCCAGTCGGCCAGCGCCTTATGCAGTTGCACGGGCTCTGGCATGTCCGGAACGCTCAGCCGCTCGCACTGTTCGGCCGCCTCCACGGCGTTGGCGCGCAGCCGGTCCATGTTGACGCGGTGCGGGTCGGTGTGGCGGGTGAACACCGGCCAGATGCGCGACGCGCCCAGCTCGCTCGCCTTCTCCGCCACGGTGTCGATGCGCCCGCGCTTGATCGGCGCGAACAGCAGCCACAGGTCCGGCCCGTCCTGCTGCGCCCGGCGCCGGGCCTGGACGGTGAGCGAGCACCAGCCCTTGCCGAATCCGTCGATGACCGCCAGCCACTCCCCATCCGTGCCGTTGAACACGGCGACGGCGTCGCCACGCTCCAGCCGCAGCACGTGGCGCAGGTAGTGCGCCCGCTCGTGGTCGAGCCCGATCGCCTGCCCCTCGGCCAGCGGGCTGTCGACGTGGAGACGTGTCTTGGGCGTGTCCTGCATAGCGCGATCCTGGTAAGCGGGTTCCTGGTCCCGGGCGGCGACTATAGCGGGAAACGCCGGCGGATCGCGAGAAGGCCAACCACCGCCACCGCCGAAAAACCCGCCCCCGCCAGGAAGGTCGCGGCCGGCCCGACGGTCGCCCACAAGGCACCGGCCAGCACGCTGGCGGCCAGCAGCGCGACACCCGTCATCAGGTGGAACAGGCCGAAGGCGGTGCCGCGCAGCTCGGCCGGGGCGGCGTCGGCGACCATCGCCGCCAGCAGCCCCTGCGTCATCCCCATGTGCAGCCCCCACAGGCCCGCCCCGGCCAGCACCAGCGCCGGGCCCGCCGCGAACGCCAGCACGAGGTCGCTCGCCACCAGGACGGCGAAGCCGGCCATCAGCAGCCCGCCGCGCCCCACACGATCGGACAGCACCCCCACCGGGTAGGACGACAGCGCGTAGACCACGTTCATCACCACCAGCACCACCGGCACCCAAGCCATGCCCATGCCGAGGTCCTGCGCGCGCAGCAGCAGGAACGCCTCGGAAAAGCGCGCCAGCGTCATCACCGCGGCCACCGCCACCAGCGCCCAGAATGCGCCGCCGAAGCGCGACAGCCCGCGCAGCGACGGAGCCGGCCGCTGCGGCCGGTGTCCGGCGGGCGCGTCGCGCACGCCCAGCGCCAGCACCGCCACCGCGGCGAAGGCCGGCACCACCGCCACCCAGAACACCAGCCGCACGTCACCGGCCGTCAGCGCCATCAGCGCGATGGCGGCCAGCGGCCCCAGCACCGCGCCGATGGTGTCCAACGTCTGGCGCAGGCCATAGGCGGCGCCGCGCTGCTCCGGCGGCGTGATGTCGGCCACCAGCGCGTCGCGCGGCGCGCCGCGAATGCCCTTGCCGACGCGGTCGATCAGCCGCGCCGCCAGCACCGTGGCGGCCGATCCGGCCAGCGGGAACATCGGCTTCGTCAGCGCCGCCAGCCCATAGCCGGCCAGCGCCAGCGCCTTGCGCTTGCCCAGCCGGTCGCTGAGCGTGCCGGAAAAGATCTTGACGATGGAGGCCGTCGCCTCCCCCAGCCCCTCGATGATGCCGACGGACAGCGCGCTCACCCCCAGCACCGTCACCAGGAAGACCGGCAGCAGGCTGTGGATCATCTCCGACGACAGGTCCATGCACAGGCTGACCAGCCCCAGCGCCCACACGCCGCGCGGCAGGCGGGCCTTGGCCGGGGATGCGGCGGCGGATTCCGTGATTCGCTGGTCCATGCCGGGGACGTTAGGGGCGCTTCCTCCTGTCCGGCAAGGGGTTTTCCCGGCCGCGCGCTTGCCCGTGCGGCGGTGGGCCGGTACCTTGCGCAGCCCCACCGCATTTTCCTGGCGAGACTCGACCATGGACCGCTCAACCGCGCCGACCGAGGGCGGCTTCACCGACATCCGCGCCGACGGCTGGATCGACCGCTACACGCCCGCACCCGTGCGGCCGTACCTCAAGCTGGCCCGGCTGGACCGCCCGATCGGCACGTGGCTGCTGCTGTTCCCGTGCTGGTGGAGCACGGCGCTGGCCTCCCCCGGCCTGCCGGACTGGCGGCTGATGCTGCTGTTCGCCGTCGGCGCCGTGGTCATGCGCGGGGCCGGCTGCACGGTCAACGACATCCTCGACCGCGACTTCGACGCCCGAGTCGAGCGCACCCGCGCCCGCCCCATCCCCAGCGGGCAGGTCAGCGTGAAGCAGGCGCTGGCCTTCCTGGCGCTGCAGCTGCTGATCGGCCTGATCGTGCTTTTGCAGTTCAACACCACGACGATCCTGCTGGGCGTGCTGTCGCTGGTGCTGGTGTTCACCTACCCGCTGATGAAGCGCATCACATGGTGGCCGCAGGCCTTCCTGGGCCTCGCCTTCAATTGGGGGGCGCTGGTGGGCTGGACGGCGGTGCGCGGCGAGCTGGAATGGCCGGCGCTGGTGCTCTACGCCGCCGGCATCGTCTGGACGCTGGGGTACGACACCATCTACGCCCACCAGGACAAGGAGGACGACGCCCGCATCGGCGTGAAGTCCACGGCATTGCGCCTGGGCGACCAGAGCAAGATCTGGATCTACGCCTTCTACACCCTGACCTTCGTGGGGATCGGCGCGGCGGGCGGGCTGGCGGGGCTGGGGACGTGGTTCCGTCCGGTGCTGATGCTGGCCACGCTGCAATTGGCGTGGCAGGTCGCGACCTGGATCCCGGACGACCAGAACGACTGTCTGGCGAAGTTCAAGTCCAACCGCTGGTTCGGCTGGCTGGTCCTGGCGGCGATCGTCGCCGGCCGTGTCGTCTGACGGAGGATCAGCGCTCGCTGCTGGCCACTTCGGTGGCCGGGGCGGCGGCGCCGGGCTTGCGGTTCGGCAGGACGGTGCGCAGCGTGTCGCCGTCCGCCACCGCGATGGCCGGGGTCGACGGCTTGCGCCGCGGCGTGACGGAAAGCGGCGCCGCGTCGTTCTGGGCCACCGTGATGACCGGCGCCGACGGCTTGTGGGCCGGGCGCACCATCGGGGCGACGCGCGGGGTGTCCAGCTGCGCGGTCTGCAGGCGCATGGTGGCACGGGCAGCGCGGCCGGCCGGCGCGACGACCAGACGCGTCTCCGGCTCGACCTGCTGCGGACGGGCGCCGCCCGGCAGGATGAAGCCGTAGGTCGGGTAGGATCGCATGCCCAGCGTGTCGCCCGGCTCGTGCCAGACGCGCACCGCGCTCCAGTCGTTGTGGCCCGACACGTCGACCACGCGCATGGCGCGGCGCAGGCCGCGGCCACCCAGCCAGGAATGGTCGACCTCGATGGTGCGGCGGTCGACGACGCGGGAAACCAGGGAGACGTGGCCGCGGTTCAGGCGGCCGGAGCGCTTGAACACCAGGACGGAGCCGACGGCGGGCTGCGACGACTGGGCATAGCGCCCGGAGGAGTGCGCCCACCACGTCCAGGCATCGCCCTGGATGGTGAAGTCGGAGATCGATCGGACGACGCGGACGCAGTCCTCGGCCTGTGCGGCTGCCGGAATCATGGCGGGAGCGAATGCCACGAACGCAGCAAGCGAGAGACGGATCCCCATCGCCTTCAACCGCATGACTCCCCCTCACCAAATTGTTATCCCCTGTTGCCGAGGTAACACAGGTTGCAGGGTGAGTCTACCCTGTTTGAATTATGTAACCGAAAGCGGCTGTGGATAAGCGTACCCTGCCGAACCGCCAAAGGAACGAATAGGCCCCATGACCGCCCCGGAAATCCACGCAAATCCAGCGGATTTCGTCCGCCGAAACACGGTGGTGACGACCGCCCCGCTGCTGCCCGAAGTCCGCCTGCACTTGGCCACGGAGGTGACGCCGCTGTGGGAAGCGACCGAGGAAACCCTGCGGAAAACCAACCTTCCGCCGCCGTACTGGGCTTTCGCCTGGCCGGGCGGCCGCGCCGTGGCACGATTCGTGCTTGATCGGCCGGAGCTGGTGCGCGGGAAGCGTGTCCTGGACTTCGCCGCCGGCACCGGCTGCGTCGGCGTCGCCGCCGCCATGGCCGGGGCCGCGTCGGTGCGCGCCTGCGACATCGACGCCTTCTCGCTTGCGGCGATTCGCCTCAACGCCGAGGCCAACGGCGTGGCCCTGGAGGTGGAGGGCGAGGACCTCGTGGGCCTGCCGCTGCCCGGAGTCGACGTCGTGCTGGCCGGCGACGTCTGCTACGAACGCCCGATGGCCGAGCGGGTCACCGCCTGGCTGCGCACGCTGGCCGCCGCCGGCACGCTGGTGGTGCTGGGCGACCCCGGCCGCGCCTACGTCCCGAAGGAGGGGCTGGAGTTCCTCGCCCGCTACGCCGTGCCGACGTCGCTGGACCTGGAAGACCGCGAGGTGCGCGAAACCACGGTGTGGCGCCTGCTGCCCGATTAGCGTTTTTGCCGCCCCATGTACCGCCCTACATACCGCCCCGTGCGGCCGCGGTAATAGCGGTAGACCTCGCCGTGGATCAGCGCCAGATGGTCCTCGCGGATCTTCACCCAGCGGTGCAGCAGCAGCGCCAGCACCGCCAGCTGGATCAGCCCGGCGACGGTCGGCCACAGCAGCGTGTAGCCGAGCATCGCCGCGAGATAGCCCAGGATGTGCGGGTTGCGGCTGTATCGGTACGGGCCGCCGGCGGCGTGCGCGCCCGCCCGGCGCCCGTGCCGGCGCACCGCGTGGGCCTGCGCGGTGGCGGCGAACACCGTCACCGCCAGCCCCAGCACGCCGACGGTGAGGCCCAGCACCGCGGGCGCCGCCGACTCCGCGAACGCCGCGATGTAGGCGGTGCGCAGGACGGCGTCGAAGCAGAACAGCGCGATGAGCTGCACCAGCGTTCCCGGCTTCAGCGCCCCTTCGTGCACGAAGTCGGCGCGCACGTGCTTCAGCACCCGCGCGCCGGCCAGGGCGAACAGCGTGCCGATGACCAGTGCGACGGCGGCTTCCTGAAGGTGCTCCACGCGCCGGGGCTCAGAGGCCGCGCGCGGGGGCGCCGAGTCCGGCGTCGATGGACGGGTGCGACTCCACGAATTCCGGCAGCGCCTCGCAGGCGTCCGAGAGGCGGTCCAGGTTCGGGTAGCGCCCCACCGGCAGCAGGTCGTCGGGTGCGGTGCGGACATAGCCGACCATCGCCGCCACGGTCACGTCGGCCTGGCTGAACCGGGCGCCCAGCAGCCAGGGCGACGGCGCCACGGCGTCCAGCGCCCGCAGCGCCGTCTCCGCCTGCACGCGGCAGCGCTCGACCCACGGCTCGAACTGCCGCTCCTGCGGACGGCGCAGGCGCTCGTAGGCCACCAGCATCGCCTTGTCGATGGCGCCGGTGGCCAGCGCCACGAGTCGCAGGCACTGCCGCCGCTCCGCTCCCGCGGCCGGGGTCAGCGCCCGCTCCGGCCCCACCAGCGTGTCGAGGTGGTCGATGATGGCGGCGCTGTCGACCAGCACCTCCCCGTCGTCGAGCACCAGCGAGGGCACGCGGCCCAGCGGGTTGATGCGCCGCATCTCCTCGGCATCGGAGAAGACGGAGAGCGGGCTGCGCGTGAAAGGCAGCCCGTAGTGGCGCAGCGTCACCGCCACGCGGCGGACATAGGGCGAATCCAACTGCCCGACGAGGATCATCGGCGGCCTCCTGCGGCGCGGTGTACGAACGTCCGCCACGATGCGGCCACCGGTCGCCGGACGCAAGCCCACTCGCCCCTTGACGCCGGGCGCGCGCGGCCGATGCTTACGGCCTCGTTTCGCAACACGGACCCGCCGTCATGCCCTACACCTCCCTGCGCGACTTCATGGACCGGCTGCAGGCCGCCGGCCGGCTGGTGGTGGTGAAGGAACCCGTGTCCAGCGTGCTGGAGATGACCGAGATCCAGACCCGCCTGCTGGCCGAGGGCGGCCCGGCCGTGCTGTTCGAGAACGTCATCAAGGCGGACGGCACGCGCTCCGACATGCCGGTGCTGGTCAATTTGTTCGGCACGGTGGAGCGCGTCGCCTGGGGCATGGACCGCGAACCGCACGAGCTGCGCGCGGTGGGTGAGACGCTAGCCTTCCTCAAGCAGCCGGAGCCGCCCGGCGGCTTCCGCGAGGCGCTGGAGCTGATCCCGCTGGCCAGGACCGTGCTGTCGATGAAGCCGAAGACGGTCGGCTCGGCGCCCTGCCAGGAGGTGGTGCTGACCGGCGACCAGATCGACCTGGGCCGCCTGCCGGTGCAGAGCTGCTGGCCGGGCGAGCCGGCGCCGCTCATCACCTGGCCGCTGGTGGTGACCAAGGGGCCGACGGGCAAGCGCGAGGACGACTTCAACCTGGGCATCTACCGCATGCAGGTGCTGGGGCGGAACAAGGCCATCATGCGCTGGCTGAAGCACCGCGGCGGCGCCCAGCACCATCGCCGCTGGCAGGCGTCGGGGAAGACGGAGCCGCTGCCCTGCGCCGTCGTCCTGGGGGCCGATCCCGGCACCATCCTGGCCGCCGTCACGCCGGTGCCCGACACCCTGTCGGAATACCAGTTCGCCGGCCTGCTGCGCGGCAAGAAGGTGGAGCTGGTGGACTGCAAGACGGTGCCCCTCAAGGTCCCCGCGCAGGCCGAGATCGTGCTGGAAGGCCACGTCAGCCTGGACGAGTACGCCGACGAGGGGCCCTACGGCGACCACACCGGCTACTACAACTCGGTGGAACCGTTCCCGGTGTTCACCATCACCGCCATGACGATGCGGCGCACCCCCATCTACCTGTCCACCTTCACCGGCCGCCCGCCCGACGAGCCGTCCGTCCTGGGCGAGGCGCTGAACGAGGTGTTCATCCCGCTGCTGACCCAGCAGTTCCCTGAGATCGTCGACTTCTGGCTGCCGCCGGAGGGCTGCTCCTACCGCATCGCGGTGGTCAGCATGAAGAAGGCGTACCCGGGCCACGCCAAGCGCGTGATGATGGGCGTGTGGTCGTTCCTGCGCCAGTTCATGTACACGAAATGGGTGATCGTCGTGGACGACGACATCAACGCGCGGGACTGGAAGGACGTGATGTGGGCGATGAGCACCCGCATGGACCCCGCCCGCGACATCACGGTGATCGAGGGCACCCCCATCGACTATCTTGACTTCGCCAGCCCCGAGTCGGGCCTGGGCGGCAAGGTCGGCCTGGACGCCACCAACAAGTGGCCGCCCGAAACCAAGCGCGAGTGGGGCGAGAAGATCCGCATGGACCAGTCCGTGGTCGAGGAGGTGACGCGCAAATGGGCCAGCTACGGCCTGCCGGGCAGCGGCAAGCCGATCTGGAAATAGCGCAGCGAAGGCTGGAACTTTCTCCATTGCCCTGCCACGAAAGTGGTGATGCGGGCCGGGCCGTTCCGCCGCGCGCCGCCCCTGGGATATGGAGTCGAGATCATGTCGAAGGCGTTCGCCACCCTCGCCCTTTCGCTGGCCGCGATGGCCGCGGCGCCATCCGGCGCGCTGGCGCAGTCCGGCGCGCAGGGGACCGTCTGCGTCCAGAACGACACGAGGCTGATGCTGACCGGCTTCCGGCTGGAATACTACAGCCCGGACACCTACAACGCGTCCGCGAACCGCAAGCTCGGCGAAGCGGAATCGGGCATCTTCCCGGTCTACCAGACGCGGTGCATCGACGTGCCGGCGCAGATCAACGGCACGCCCGTCGCCATGGTGCACTTCTCGTGGAACTACAACGCATTCGGTGTGGCCTGGAGCGATTGGCGCCCCTGCAACAACCAGTACCCCCGCCCGGCCAAGGGCAACCACAAGTTCGCCATCAAGATGATGGACGTCGGCTACATCGATTGTTTCGCGCAGTGAGGCGGGTGCCGTCCCCGCCGTAAAGGACGTTGGGTTTTCGGCCCCGGCCTGACCCGGCCCGGCGAAAACCCAACGTCGGGCACGGCTTACGCCCGGTCGGACGTCGACCGCCGCCGTTCGCCCGGCCGCAGCGCCTCGCCCGAGGCCCGCACGGTCAGGTCGAGCATGCGGCTGCCCACGTCCATCCAGGCGCGGGCCGCCTCCAGAACGAAGCGCTGCTGCGCCTCGGCGAGTTGCGCGGGGCCGCTGCAGCGGGACATCTGCTGGAACGCCTCGGCCCCGGCGCGGGTGGTGCGGTTCACGTACTCCATCCACACCCCGCCCGCTTCGCTCGCCACGCGGGCCACGGCGGTCGGCGCCTGGGCAAGCGCCTGGAACTGCTCCAGCACCGGCGGTGCCACCTGCTGCTCCGTGCGCGACGCGGCCTCGGCGGCCTGCCGCATGCCGCGCTGCGTGGCGTCCAGCCCCGAGCGGGCCGCCTGGGCGCCGGTCTCCACCATGCGGGCCTCCGCCCGGATGACCCGCTCGGCGGGGCGCGCCATCGCCTCCACCGCCTCGCGCTCGCGGCGCACCTCGGCGCGGCGTTGATCGGCCTCCTCGCGCCGGGCGTCCTCGATGCGGGCGCGGCCGGCCTCGATCTTGTCGGTGACGGCCTGCGCCTCCTCGTCGCTCAGCGCCTTGCGGACGGCGGGCAGCAGTTCCTTGCGCTCGTCGCGCACGTGCTGCTGGAAGACCTTGCGCAGCTCGGCGAGCTTGCGGGCGAAGTCCTCGCCTTCCTTCGGCATCTTCTCCAGTTCGGCGAGCAGCGCCTTGGCCTCGCGGTTGTCGTTGATGGCCTCCTGGACGAGGTCCTTCGTCTCCTTGTGCTTGCGCAGCACCGGGAAGAGATGCCGTTCCTCCAGCTGCGACTGGGTTTCCAGCTCCTCCTTCAGCTCCGCCAGCAGCTTCTCCCGCGTCTTGACGGCGCCGTCGGACGTGTCGGCCAGCTTGGCGAACAGCTCGTTCGCCTTGGCGGGACCGGCTTGAATCAGTTGCGTAAGAGTCATCGGTCGAGTTTCCCCGCTTGGGTCCGTTGTTCATTGCTTTGCCGCCGCGCCATGCTGCACTGCGGCATAGGTGGCAACCGCTGGAGCCACTGATGGTTCCGTGTCTCGCATGCACCGACGTACAGTGCCGTTGGGATAAGACGGCCGGTGCGGTGTTCTCCTTCCGAAGGCCCTCGCCGCCCTCCACTGCCGCCCTCGCCACTGCCGGAGACGACCATGCCCCGCGATCCCGCGCCCCACACCCCCGCGCAGCGCCTGAGCACCGTCCGCCTCGCCTTCCGCCCGCACGAGGAGGTGGCGGCCGACCTGACCAAGCCGATCGGCGCCAACCTGTCGGTGATCGAGCGGGTCGGTCGCACGCTGTTCACCGCGTCGGACGAGGGCGCGCGCATCGAGCGGCTGGCGACGCACGACGGCGCCGTCTTCGGCGAGCACGCCAGCTACGCGCTCGCCGACTTCTTCAAACTGCCGGCCGGCGCGGAGGGCGAGGCGGACGTCGAAGGGCTGTGCGTGGACCCCGGTTCCGGCGGCTGGCTGTGGGTGGTGGGCTCGCACAGCCTGGCGCGCAGCAAGCCCAAGCCCGACGAGGACGACGCCACGGCCTGCCTGGAGCGGCTGACCGAGGTGCGGCGTGACCCCAACCGCTGCCTGCTCGGCCGCATCCCGCTGGTGGAGGTCGCCGAGGGCCTGTTCGAACCGGTGCGGGCGGACGGCGAGCGCACCGCCGCCTGCCTGAAGATGGGGCGAAAGCGCAACGCGCTGGCCAAGCGGCTGCGCCGCGACGACCACATCGGCCGCTTCATCGGCGTGCCGGCCAAGGAGAACGGCTTTGACGTCGAGGGCATCGCGGCGCGCGACGACCGCGTGTTCCTCGGCCTGCGCGGGCCGGTGCTGCGCGGCTGGGCCTGCATCCTGGAACTGACGGTCCGCCAGACCAAGCCCCACCGGCTGCGCCTGTGCGGCGGCGGCCCGGACGATGAAGCCTACCGGAAGCACTTCGTCGACCTGGACGGGCTGGGCGTGCGCGAACTCGCGATCGACGGCAACGACCTGCTGATCCTCGCCGGCCCGACCATGGACCTGGACGGGCCGGTCAGCGTCTACCGCTGGGCCGGCGCCCTGGCGTCGGAGGAAGGACAGGTGGTGCCGCGCGACCACCTCGTCCGCCTGCTGGACGTGCCCTTCGGCGCCGGCTGCGACCACGCCGAGGGCATCGCCCGGCTGGAGCGGCCGGGGGCGGCGCCGCTGCTGATGGTGGCCTACGACTCCCCTGCCCCGGACCGCCGGCACGACGGCGGCACCGCCGTGGACGCCGACCTGTTCGAATTGCCGACACCGCGATTGTTCGTATGACAGCAACTATATTTGCAAAACTCGTGCGTTTATCTCTCCTCCGGAAACCGGCTTAATGGCCTCAACAAGCCACCCACACCGGAAATGGAGAGCGCCATGATCGACACCACCCGCACCGCCCCGTACGCCGCCTTCGCGCTTCGCGTCAGCCTCGGCGTCCTGTTCCTCGCCCACGCCTACCTGAAGATCTTCGTCTTCACCGTGCCGGGCACCGTCAGCTTCTTCGAATCGATCGGCTACCCGGGTTTCCTCGCCTACCTCGTGATCCTCGGCGAACTGGGCGGCGGCCTGCTGCTGCTTCTCGGCACCTACACGTCGCTGGTCTCGCTGGCGCTCGTGCCGCTGATGATCGGCGCCACGCTACAGCACGCCGGCAACGGCTGGCTGTTTTCCGCGCCGGGCGGCGGCTGGGAATTTCCCGCCTTCTGGACGGTGTTGCTGGGCGTGCAAG